>PPYF01385315.1_pt1 | contig 22677 bp, 26 predicted proteins | sample 1559871 | NCBI WGS metagenome assembly PPYF01 (sample SAMN08240021, study PRJNA423297) | Human gut metagenome, whole genome shotgun sequencing project.
TGATGTAAACCAGCCTTATGTTGGGCCGTGTGATGCGGTTACAATAAAGCCCCCGTCTTCAGACGGGGTGTTGTTTACGCGGAGCGTAAGAAAAACCGTGTTGCGCATTGGCGTTTCATTTGGCGGCGGCACCCGCGCAAATAACCGGCAGCACGTCTGAAACCGTCAGAGAAACATGACAATACAGCAGGACGCGCCCTCGGGCATGGTTTCAGAAGAGGGCTCCCGTGTGAGGCTCCTCCTTAACAATTGCTTTCAGCTGAAAGCACCGTCTTTGCAGCCGAAACTCCTATAGTAGAGGTACTTCGAAATTTTGTGAGGAGCAGACCATGGACACCCGCAGCGTCACCGCGAGCGTGATTTTGGCCGTCGGCATTGCCGGAGGCTTTGCGCTTTTAGGCAGCAACATCTCAAGCGGCATCGAAAGCTTCGTTAACCGCGACCGCATCGTGACCGTCAAGGGCCTCTCCGAGCGCCAGGTCAAGGCCGACCGCGTTATCTGGCCCGTGGGGTTTCGTGAGCTCGGCGACGACCTGCAGGACGTTTACGGCCGCATTGAAAAGCGCAAGGACCAGGTGGTGGCGTTTTTAAAAGAGGCGGGCTTAACAGACGCGGAAATCGAGGTGGCAAGTCCCCAGGTCACCGACGCACAGGCTGAGATGTACGCCAATCAGAAAAGCCGCTACCGCTACTCGATGACGCAGACGGTGACGGTATCAAGCGACAAGGTGGACCTTGTGCGCGACCTTCTGGTGCGCCAAAGCGACCTCATCAAAGCCGGCGTGACGCTTGTGGGTGACTACAGCTGGCGCACGAGCTTTCAGTTTACGGGGCTCAACACTGTCAAGCCCGCAATGATTGAAGAGGCGACGAAAAACGCCCGCGCCTCGGCCGAAAAGTTTGCGCAGGACTCCGGCAGCAGTCTCGGAAAAATCCGCCGCGCCAACCAGGGCCAGTTTTCCATCACCGACCGCGACAGCAATACGCCCTACATTAAGAGCGTGCGCGTTGTGACGACGGTGGAGTATTTCCTCAAGGATTAACGCCATGCGCTTTTTTACCGACGGAGAACTGTCTGCCGATCCCGCTACGGTGTTGGAGGGCCTTACTTCAGGCGGCGAGGCCGTCATTACCCGCAACGGCCGGCGGCTCTGATAGTACCGCTCATAAACGGTGATCTCGAGCTCACGCTTGGCTGCGTTCGTACGGCAAAAGCAATGCTCGCATTTCAAAAGCTTCAGGAGCAGGCGGCCGAGGCCGGCATCACGCAGGCTGATGTTGAAGCCGAGATCGCGGCCGTGTGGGCCAAAAAGAACCGCACCTGATTTACCGCCGCAAAATCCACCGCACAAACCGCCGCAGCCAGTACATAAGGCGGGTAAAGACCGTGCGGTGGTCTTTACGCCACTGCCAGGGTGCGGTCGGGTTCTTTTCCTGCCAAAGCCCGAGCCCTTCGGTTTTTGCAAGTAGCGCGGCCTTTTTGTAAGCCGCCCGCTCTTTGGGGCTAAGCCTGTAAAAGTACTGATAGTACGGCCAGGCATAGCCCTGCCGGATCATCGTGAGGCTCATGTCCCGCTTATCGCACACAACGCGGCAGACGATGCGGCCGTAGATGTCGCGCGTCACTGCTTCGCCTTCAATTTTCTTGCCGAGAATGAGTTTTCGTAAGGCTTCGGTGGCTTGCGGCCCGTAAGGCTGTTCGGCTTCCGGTGCGTGCCATCGGGGGTTGGGGGTAATGCACCAAAAATCGGGCTCCGCGTGAATTTTTGCCATGATGCCCCCGGAATTTTCTCGATTTTTGATCTTGCACCAGCCTGCCTTTCTGAAAAAACAAGCTGCTGCAAAATTCAGGCTAGGCAATGGTTTCTCCAGATAAAAAAGCCCCCGGGTGTGAGCCGAGGGCTGGTAATGGTTCAAATTGGGCGGTTACTTCTTCTCGAGAAGTTCAAGCCGTTTCTTTTCTTCACGTTCAAGCTGCTTAATGCTCTTCTCCGGAGTCGGGAGATCTTCAGGCATCGTGCCGCCTAACCGCTTAATGGTTTCCCGCACCTCCTTCCCTACGGAATAGTGCGCTTGGTTCGCCTCCCTTTTCCCGACGATGTGTTCGCGTCGGAGTTTGGCTTCGGCCTGGGTTGCTCGGAAGAGGTTCGCGGCCAGTTCTTCGTGACCCATGTGGTCAAGAATTTCCTGGCTCTGTTTCAATCCCTTTCTAGCGTGGATCTCTTTTCTGCCAAGCCCGCCGTAGAGACCCTTGTATCCGTGGTTTTGGAAGATGGCATAGTCTTTGGGTTCGACGATGCCGGCGTCATGCGCGGCATCGCTTAACCGTTTGTTATGCTCCTTCATCTCCCTGCGCAAGAACTGACGCTTTTGATCCTCATCCAGTCGGGCGAAGGCTTCCTCGTCGGCGAGTTCCTGGCGGCGGGTTTGAACCGCGAAGTAGGTTTGGCCGGCGGCAATGACAGGCTTGCTCGGGTCGCCGTTCTGAACGATCAGGTAGCAGGCATAACGGGAGAGGGCGACGTCATCGACTTCGCGTTGAGCTCCTTTGCCCGCTTCGATCAATTTGACAACATTGTCAAAATGATCCGATGACTCTATCTTCATTGCGACGCAGGCGGTTTTTGCCCTATCCACGACCTCCGTGAATCTGCGCCAAGTCGTATATCCCAAGAGCGGGTAAAGCTCGCGCGCAAACCAGTACTCCCTGCCGTCATCGTCCAGATGGCGGATCGCGTCGAAGTTCGGGAGGGTTGCTTGTTCGTCGTTGTTTTGGGTATTATCCATACATACCTCGTCATAAAGGTTCGACCAAGCCCTCAGCGCATTGCTCTGCGTTGGGGGCTTTCCTATTTTACGATGTCGCCTTCATCGTGCCGCCTCCCAGGCGCGCAGCGCGTTTGTGAGCATGTACGCGGAGAGCTTCACGCGGCCTCCGATCGTGCGCTTGACCCACACCGAATCCCCGTCGCAGACATAGGTGACGGTTGCCTTAAAGCGCCAGGGCCACTTCCGGCGCGTGAGTCTCTCAAGGACAATGAGGCAGAGGATGAGTACCGCGCCTGCAATAAACGGGTGCAGTACGATCCATGTAAAAGCGTCGGAGAGCATGATGATAGATGCGCCCCATCCGTTCTTTACAAGATTTTGGAGAACGGATGGAAATATGTCTTGACAAATACCGGGACTTTCTCAGTCTGCTGCAGTCCTGGCAGTTTCTGCAGCAGGTAAATGCAATCGTACGAGGCGTGATGCATCGACAGAACGTTCGGCATGCCATGCATCGTAAAGGCCTACATTCTCAACCACATGGCGACGGAAGGGCCTGGCAGGACTGCTGCAATACGCACAGCAACTTCAGGTGTAACAGGACCTTGTTCGTTGAGAATTCTGGTAACAATTTGTCCTTCACAGGCTGCCGGTGGGTGCTTGCGTAACAGCAGGGGCGTAGGTGGCGATATCCTATAGGTGAAGAAAAACCCCGGCACGGCGGCCGGGGATGTGTGCTGAGGCCTCGCTATAGAGGATCGTCTAGAGCGCCGCCATGGGCGTAATGAGAAGCGCGTTAATCAAGTCAATCAAAAAGGCCCCCACAACGCCCACAATCAGCCAGGCCTGAGGGCAGGTGCCGTATTTTTCAGCAAGCGCCTGCATGTTCGCAAGGGCATTTGCGGTCGCCCCCATCGAAAAGCCGACGCCGCCAGCGGCAAGCATCACGGCCGTGTAGTTGCGGCCGATCAGAAGAAAGATCACAAGCCACCCGAAAAGAAGCGCCAGTGCCGTCTGCAGCGCCAGAATCACCACAAGGGGCCCGGCGAGGTTTATGAGTTCATGCAGTTTCAGACTGTTGATCGCCATCGTCACAAAAAGAATGAGGCAGATGTCCGCGACAGCGTCGAGCCCCTTGCCCGTTACCTTATAGGCGCCCGTGTAGTCTCCGACGTTACGCACAATTGCTGCCACAATCATGGAGCCGATGTAGGCCGGCAGCGTAATGTAGGCACCAAGCCACTTGGAGACAATCATGCCGGCAGCAAGCGTCAGTGTCACAACGCTTACGGCCTTCATGAGTTCCCGGGTAAAGGCCGGTTTATTTCCCGAGTGATCGTCCTGCACACCCGTTTCGACTTCGGTCGGAATGTGAAGGGGTTCAGCCAAATTGCCGTGCTCGTTCGGAATCTGTACCTTATAGCGCCGGATGAGCCATTCGCCCAAGGGGCCGCCCACCAGAAGCGCCGCCACCATCCCGAAGGTGGCCGCGGTGATTGCCATCGCCGTGCCCCCGCTGATGCCGTAGGTTTGCTCAAAATAAGGCCCGAAGGCAGCTGCGGTACCCAAGCCGCCCATCATCGAGACGCTGCCTGCCAAAATGCCGTAGTGGGTGTCAATGCCCATGAGCCACGCCGCGCCCATGCCCACGACGTTTTGCAGAAACGCAAGGACCGTCACGGCCATAAGAAAGGTCACGAGGATCTTTCCGCCGTTGGTGACAAGTTTGAGACTTGCGGTGAGCCCGATCGTTGTAAAGAACCCGAGCATGAGAACGGTCTGCAGCGTACTGTCAAAGGTAACGCGCATGATGCCCTGATCCTCCAGGCCCGAAAGGATCGCCGCACAGAGCATGCCGCCGATCACGGGGCTCGGGATACTGAAGCGCGCCAGAACCGGGACGCGCCGCTTGATCCAGACGCCTAAAAAGTAGGTGATCACCGCAAGCGCAACGGCCTGCACCATGTTGACTTTGAGCAAAAGCATGCCGCTCTCGGCAAAGGAGTATTCCATTGGTTTTCTTCTTTGGTTTCGGTGGGAGGACCCGCGATCGGGGCAATGTGTTTTGGCTTATTATGCGGGAAAAACGCCCGCCGATCCGAAGTTTTTCGGGCTGACGCCAGTTTATCGGGGAGGGAATGGGGAACTTCTCTTAGGAGAAATAGGTAAGCCGCCTGCAAACCGAAGCTTTTTCTGGGTAAAAATACCTAACACCGCGTCCGGGCTTTCCGAACGCGGTGCCGGGCCGTGTTAAGCGTGTGCTTCTTTACGCAGAAACTCTTTGGTACGGGTGTGGGTGACAAACCAGGCCATGGCAAAAAGGGCAATGCCGGCTAAGGTAAGCCCGAAGGCCGTTGCCCCCCAGAAGCCTTCAGCGCCGAAAGGCCCGCCCACAATCTGACCGTCAAAGCCGAGCCAGTAGCCGCCACCGAGCCCCACGGCCCAAAGAAGGATGCCGTAGACCATCATCGGCCAGAAGGTGACGCGGTAACCGCGTAAGGCAAAGCCGCAGATCGTCTGACAGGCGTCCATGGCGTGGTAGACCACGCCGTAAATGAGAAGCGTCACGGCCAGCGTGTGCACCGCCGCGTCCGTGGTGTAAAGGCCGACGAGAGCGTCGCGCCCGAGGTAAAGCGCAAGCGCGCCCAATACTGCAAGCGTGAGGCCGATTCTGAGCGCTCTGAACGTCACCTGCTGCGCCACGGGCGGGTGCCCGGACCCAAGCGACTGGGCCACAAGGACGCTTACCGCAATCCCGAGACTCATCGGAACCTGATAAAGCGTTGCCGTGATGTTGCCCACAATCTGGTGCGCCGCGACGTCAATCGTGCCGATACGGGCGATAAAAATCGCCATGAGCGTAAAAGAACTCACTTCAAAGAAGGTGGAGAGCCCAATGGGGACCCCGAGCTTTAAGTGCTGCAAAAGGGCTTTGACGTCAGGCAGATAAAACTTCGCGGGCCGCATGGGGCTGTAAAACCTGTCGCACTTCCAGATGAGCCAGTAAGCAGCCAGCGACAACCAGGAGTTCACGGCCGTTGCGGCACCGGCGCCCGCACCGCCGAGCTCGGGTAAGCCAAAGAGACCGTACATGAAAAGCGCGTTTAAGGGCACTTTCATCGCGAGCATCCCAAGGGCCACATACATCGTGACCTTGGGGCGGTTAACGGCCGCATTGAGCGCCACAAAAGGACGCGAGAGGACCGCTGCCGGCAGCCCGGCGGCACTGAAAAGGAGGTACTCTCCCGCCATCAGCGCGACGTTGCCGTGCACCTGTCCGAACGCGACCCAAAAGTCGGTCTGAAGAATCAGTGCCATCCCGATCACGGTGAGAATGACGCCGAGCCAGGCTGACTGCGTGAGTTCAAATCCGATCCTCTCAAACTTCCGCGCGCCGTAGTGGTGGCCCGCAATGGGGCTTAAGCCCTGCAAAATCCCCACAAGCGAAATAAAGATCATGACGGCCGTTGCGGACGCGAGAGCCACGGCCGCGAGGTGTTCGGCGCCGAGCCGCCCTGCCATGATGGTGTCAACGGTCGCAGAGCCCATGATGGAGAGGTTTGCGACAAAGATGGGACTCGCGAGTTTAAAAAGGGCGCCAACGCTGATGTCGGGGGGCGTGAGCCGCGTCGGACGGGTATTTTCGGGCGCGTCGGAAGTCTTTGTTTCGGCGCTAGAGGACATGGTCAACCTCAGAAACAGCACCGGGCTGTTTCTAAAAGAAATTGCTTAGTTCGGATGCGGGACGCAGTTTAACCGATTGCGCGCAGCCTTTGGCGGCGGTTGGTATTGGACGAAAGGCTTACCTCGTGAGCAGTTTTGGGCCGCAAAGAAAATCAGTGATGCCGACGCTGAAAAACCCGTCATTGTCGTAATACGGGTAGATGCAGTCCGGCGTGATAAGGATCTCCGATCAAAACTTCCAGGACGTATTGAGCATAAACGCGTGGTTTTCGCTCTTATCCGACCCGTTAAAGCTCTAGGAGAGGGTGGAGGAGAACATCTCACCGGTGATAAACCGTAAGCCCGCGGACACACCGTAGGAGAGATCCCCGATCGTTTCAGGCCGCACATGGTCGGTGCTCGTCAAACCCGCACCGGGGCGTTTCCGCAAAGACCGGTTTGACGCCAAGCTTTTCGGCAAGTTTCCGGCCGAATTCAACGTCGGCCCCGGTAAGTTTCCCGGCGGCATCGTGGTAGGTAAACGGCGGATAGACGCCTTCGGTGCCGATTCTCAGTTCCCCGGTGCGGGCAATTTTGTCGGCGAGGTCTTCAGCGGCAAGGGCGTTGGCGGCCGCAAGCGCGGCAAGGGTAAATAGCGAAAGAGCGGCGGCGGTGAGTTTGCGGAGGGTGATGGTGAATGGCATTTTGTCTTGTCCTTAAAAGTCTGTTTTAAAAGTTTGTTCGAATTGGTTTTGTTCGGAATCAGCGGCGATTGGTGCAGGCTGACTTCAGCGAAGGAACTCGCACCGCGGCGCGGCGGGGCGAGCGCAGGCGCTCTGGGCTGCGGCTCCAGGCGGGCACGGGCGTTGCAGCAAGAAACGTAACGGCGTAGGGGGCGGAGAGGATTTTCGTGGTCATGGGTTTTCTCGATTCAGTTAAAAATTCAGTTCATAAAAAAACGCCGGCTTTTCTGGTGTGAGCCGGCGTTTGCAGGTGGTGTTGGTTGTTTGCGCTTTAAGTCTTGGGTTTCCTCACTTTTTGCGCGCACGACACCGGGCTCACGTGGATGGTCTGACACATACACATGGGCATACACATGAGGCGGGCGGTGATCGTGCTGGTGAAGTTCATGATGATTTTTTGGTTTGCTTGGGTTAACAAAAAAGGCGCTTCGGAAGTTTTTCCGTAAGCGCCTTGCGGTTTGCTTTTCTTCGCGTTATGCGGTTTTTCGCAGACAACAGACGCTTACCGGTGTGCAGCAGCACATCGGGCACATACGCATCATGTTGTTCTTGGCGGAGAGCATTTGGTTAACAAAACCTTTTGAGTCAAATTCGGTGAAAGGCCGTTGCCTTTCGGTGACGGGCATTATGCACGGAGTTTTCGCCGGCTGTAAAGCGAATTCGAACTGCAAGGGCAGGGTGGAAGGTGACGGGGTCGTCCGCTGATTTCAGATATTTGCGGAGAAAAGTCTTTTAAGTTCAGCTGCCTTTCGTTCGACGAAAGCGCTTCGTGTAGTCACAACTGCCATCGCGCAATCACGGTATGCGGCATGGTAATACGTCGTATGCGCAAAGCCGAATTCTTCGCAAAGGGCATTGTCCTGTGCGATAAGGACGGCACGCGGCTAAGAGACAGGTCCGGACATCACCGCGCTCAATGACCGGCTTCCTCTTTATCGAAACAGCGCATCATGTCGGCGCCGGCAGTTTCCGTCTGCGCGGTTTCAAGCGATTCAGGCTGAGTTGGTTGCGTCAGCCTGCGCATGACCGACAAGAAAAAAGGCCGCCCGGCATGAACGCCCGACAGCCTTTCTTTCGAAACCAATCCCGTTATTTTGTCCCGGTCGACCCAAAGCCCCCGGCCGCACGGCTTGACGCTTCAAAATCTTCGACGACATGAAACTGCGCCTGCACCACGGGCACGATCACAAGCTGCGCAATGCGCTCAAAGGGATTTAACACAAAGGGCTCGGCGGAGCGGTTCCAGAGGCTCACCATGAGTTCGCCCTGGTAGTCGGAGTCAATGAGCCCCACGAGGTTTCCGAGCACAATGCCCTTTTTGTGCCCGAGGCCGCTTCGCGGAAGGATCACCGCGGCGTAGCCGGGGTCGGCCAAGTGAATCGCAAGACCCGTGTGCACAAGGTACGTTTCCCCCGGGGCTAAGGTGCGGGGTTCATCAACCAAGGCTCTTAAATCAAGCCCTGCGGACCCCGGTGTTGCGTACTGAGGGAGCTGCGTGCGGATGCGGTCATCCAAAATTTTGAGATCGACTTTCATATCTATCTTTTCTTGTTTCTGGCCTGGGCGGTGGTCACCACGCCGATAAAGACGAGGATCATACCTAAGGGGATGTTGTCGGAACGGTCAAAGGCAACGCCTGTGGCCATGAGAATGACGCCAGCGAGGGCAATCAAGGGCCCCGCAAGGCGGATGAGGGCAAAGGCCATGCGCACAACGGGTTCATTTTTAAGGTAGGGGTCATTGTCCGTGTCGGCGGGCACCGCGTCCCCCTGAAGAGGAGCGGGTTCAGCCGTGCTTCTCACGGTCACCATGCCGTTGTCTGCGGTGACGGACAAGGGGCTCAGACTCCCGATTTTGCCTTTCAAGAGCTTGTCGAGGTAGGCCACATAGTCGCCGTCGGGCGGCTCAAGACTGAAGGGATCACGCATGGTTACTGTCCTTAAGGCTTGCCGCAATAAAGTCCGTGATGCGCTGCGCGGTTTCGTCTTTAGTCATGGTCGGAAGTTCTGTGACGCCGGTTTTTGTCACGAAGATCACGGTATTCTCGTTCTTGCCGAACACTGCCGGGGCGAGGTTGCCGACAATAAGGTCAGCGCCCTTCGTTACACATTTGGTCCGGGCATTGGCTTCTAAGTTTTCGGTTTCCGCGGCAAAGCCCACGGCAAAAAGCGTGGGCCGCGCTTTTTTAACGTCCGCGAGAATGTCAGGGTTTTTCACGAAGGTGAGGGTAAGCGACTCTTTCCCCGGCGTCTTTTTCATTTTCTGCGGGGCAACCTCTGCTGTCTTCCAGTCGCAGACCGCGGCAACGCCCGCAAAGATATCGGCGTCTTGGGTTTCTTTCAGCGCTGCCGTATGCATTTCGTCTGCCGTTTTGACGGAGATAACGCGCACACCCGCGGGCGCGGTTAATGCCGTGGGGCCTGAAATCAGTACTGTGTCGCATCCGGCCTGCATGAGGCTTCGCGCAAGCGCATAGCCCTGAAGGCCGGAACTACGGTTTGTGATCACCCGAACGGGATCAAGAGGCTCTTCGGTGGGGCCGGCCGTCACAACGGCTTTTTTGCCCGTAAGGGTTTTGGGGGCAAGCGCCGCGGCAGCCAGTTCCACAATATCTTCCGGTTCCATCATGCGCCCTGCGCCGGTTTCGCCGCAGGCAAGGTTTCCCGCCTGCGGTCCCCAGATCATGACGCCGTCATCAGCTAATACTTTGACGGAGCGCTGCACCGCGGGGTTTTCCCACATCCGTGTATTCATCGCCGGACAGACCGCGAGGGGCGCCGCACGCGCAATGATTGCGGTGCTCACAAGATTGTCGGCAATCCCGTGGGCGGCTTTACCGAGGATGTCGGCGGTCGCGGGCGCCACAATCATGAGGTCGCACGCCCCGTGCGTGGCCGCAAGGTGCGGCATATCGCGCGTGAGGTTTTCAATGCCGACGGCGTGGCCGGAGAGCGCTTCAAAGGTTAAGGGTGTCACAAAGTGCGCCGCCGCCTCAGTCATGATGACCCTCACATCGGCTCCGGCTTTTTTTAGGAGCCTGACGAGTTCGCAGGACTTGTAGGCGGCAATACCGCCCGTGACGGCAAGCGTAACGGAGCGGTTTTTGAGTGTGGGATAAGCGGGCACGGCAGGCAAACGATCGAAAAGTTAGCTGATGACGGCATTGTAGCGGGACAAGGCGGGCGCTTTTCGGGCCGGTGACGGATAATTCAGTGCGGCTGGCAGCGGCGCTTCTGTTCCGGAACGCGGCTGCGTTTCTGTGATTAATTCCTGAAGGAGAAGCAATGAGTACGCCGTACATCATGGTTTTGGGCATCGGGGTCGGCTCGCTGATCCTTGCCTGGCTGTGCGGGTACTGGAAGAAAAATAGCCGGAAAGCCAGTCAGCGGCGGACTTTTTGCCTGCGCTCCGGACAAATCGCATCATCCTCAGTGATCGTGCCGACATGCCTCGTCGCAGCCCGCGCCCTTTCCACGACGCCCTCAAAGAATTCCGGGTGCTACATGTAGTACTGGAGCTGCTCCCAGTCGCGTTGGGAGAAATCAAGCACCACATTTCCGGACGGTGTCTGCAGGGATGCGTAGGTGCCGGGCCGTTTGTTTTCTTTTTTGATGCATTGCTGATTCCTTGTTTTCCTGCGGGTTCCGGCTTACTGCGCCTGCCGCAGAGCTTCCCGTTAGAACGGCACGTGGGTGGCTTGATGCCGCCCTGGACGCGGGCCTTCTTCGGCTTATGCCGGCCTTTGTGGAGACGCTGAGCCGGCGGCCGATGCTGCTTTCCTGCGACACGGGGCTCATGTGTCATCTCTTGGGTTTTACAAGCCCGGTGCATAACGGCCCCAAGGCCGGTGTGAGCTTTTACCGGGATCGCCAGGGGCACAGTGTGGATCTTGTGCTTGAGACGGACGGGAAGGTCTTTGCCGTGCAGATGAGTCCGTATAGCCCGGGAGCGGCCGGGCTTAAAAGCCTCGCGTACTTCCGGGAGAAAACAGCCGGCTGCAGTGAGGGTACGGTGATTTCCATCTATCCCGAGACAGCCGTTTCAGACGAAGACACCCGCTCTATCAGCCTCTGGTCAATCTGAGAGAGGCTCATTTATTCGCGGACTTAAATTCCGCAACGACAATGAGAAAGGCCCCGAGGCAGATTGCGATATCGGCCACATTAAACGCGGGCCAGTGCCAGCCGGCAAGATGAAAGTCGAGAAAATCGACGACGCTTCCCAAAACCACGCGGTCAATGGCGTTACCCACGGCGCCCGAGAGAATGAGAACGGAGGCCCACTGAAAGAAGCGGTTGGCGGTGCGCTTCATGGTAATAAGCGCAATCACCGCAACGACAGAGGCCATCGTCACGAAAAACGCGCTCTGCCAGCCGCCCGCGTCGCTTAAAAAAGAGAAGGCTGCGCCGGTGTTTCGGACGTGGCAGAGATTAAAAAAGGGGAGAACGCGGATAAATTCTCCCTCAAAAAAGGCCGCCTGAATCCAGGCTTTTGTCGCCTGATCAAGAATGAGAAAAACGACGGCCGCAGCCGCAAGAAGGCCAAACCGCCCCCACGAAACCGCGGGGGGATTTGACGGATTCTGACGGTCTGCGGCCTGCATGGCGCGTTAAGCGTAAAGACGCTTTTCGCCGGCACCGAAGAGGTTGACGCGGCACCTCGGGCAAAGGCCCGGATGTTCGGCGTCTTCGGTGGTGCCGTCAACGTAGTGCCAGCAGCGGATGCACTTGGTGCGCGGGCTCGGGGTCACGGTGACCGTGAGTTCCGCGTCGTCCTTTTCGGCCTTCCGGAGCTCACACTTTGAGGTCATCATCACAAAGCGGAGTTCTTCGCCCAAAGAGGCAAGGTACTGCCAGTCGCTTCCGGAGGCCGTAATGACGGCGTCCGCGGCAAGGCTCGAACCGATCTTGCCTTCGGCGCGCAGGGTCTCGATTTCTTTCAAAACCTTGGCGCGTGCCGAACGCACCGCCTCCCACTTTGCGAGAAGCTCGGGGGCGTTGGCGACTTCGGGCACCATGTGATTGGTTTCCGTGAAGATCGTGCCGCTTTCGTTCGGCGAAAACACGGCAAAGGCTTCTTCGGCGGTAAAGGACAGAATCGGCGCCATGAGACGCAGAAGCGTTGCCGTGATGTGCCAGAGCGAGGTCTGCGCGGAACGCCTCGGAAGGCCATCGGCCTTTGTCGTGTAGAGGCGGTCCTTCAAAACATCGAGATAGAACCCGCCCAGGTCTTCCGTGGCAAAGCTCATCAAGAGGGAGGTCACCAGATGGAACTGGTACGTCTGCTCAAGTTCGAGGATTCTGTCCTGCAGGGCGTCGACGCGTGCCAGGGCCCAGCGGTCAAGCTCAAGCATCTCACTGACCGGAACGGCGTCTTTTTTGGGATCAAAGTCGCTCGTGTTGGCAAGGAGGAACCTGAGCGTATTGCGGATACGGCGGTAGCTGTCTACAACGCGCGCGATGATGGAGGGCCCGATTCTGAGTTCGCTCGTGTAGTCGGTGCTTGCCACCCACAGACGGCAGATTTCAGCACCGTACTTGTTGCAGATTTCCTGCGGGCTCACGGTATTGCCGCGGCTCTTGCTCATCTTTTCGCCGTTTTCGTCCACAAGGAACCCGTGGGTGAGAAGGGCGTCGTAGGGCGGACGGCCGTCCAACATCGTGCCGATGAGAAGCGACGAGTGGAACCACCCGCGGTGTTGGTCGCTGCCTTCAAGGTAGAGGTCTGCCGGGAACTTGTTCAAATCATCCTTGTGGCTGCCGCGCATCACGGTAAAGTGCGTGGAGCCGGAATCAAACCAAACGTCGAGAATGTCGCTCGTCTTTACGTACTGGCTGACTTCGTCGGCCGCGAGGAACTCTTCGGGCTTGGCCTTAACCCAGGCTTCAATGCCTTCTTTTTCGACGCGCTTGGCGACTTCTTCCATGATTTCAAGAGTCCTGGGGTGCAGTTCACCCGTGGCCTTATTCATGAAGAAGGGAAGCGGCACACCCCAGTTGCGCTGACGGGAAATACACCAGTCGGGGCGGTTTTCGATCATGGCGTGCAGGCGGTTGTAGCCCCAGCTCGGGAAAAACTTCGTGCTGTCAACGCCCTTAAGTGCGGCTTCACGCAGAGTCTGCGCGGAGGCCGGTTCCCCGAGAACGCCCTTGGTGTCCGCATCGGGCTTATCCATTCTCACAAACCACTGGGCTGTGGCGCGGTAGATCAACGGGGTCTTATGACGCCAGCAGTGCATGTAGCTGTGGTTCATCTTGCCCACGGCGTAAAGAGCGCCCGCGACACGCAGGGTGTCAACGATCTTAGGCTGCGCCTTCCAGATGAAAAGTCCTCCGAAAAGCGGGAGCCAGTCGGCGTAGACGCCGTTACCCTGCACGGGATTAAGGATCTCATCGTTGGTCATTCCGTGCTTTTTGCAGCTCACAAAGTCATCCACACCGTAGGCCGGTGCCGAGTGCACGATACCCGTGCCGGATGCGGCTTCAACGTAGTCTGCGAGGTACACGGGCGAAAAACGCTTATAGCCCGGGTCGATATCGTACAGGGGATGGCAGAACCTGACACCCTCAAACTTTTCGCCCTTGGCGGTCGCAACAATCGTCCCGGTCTTTCCGTAGCGCTTTAAGGCGGCTTCGGTGAGGCCTTTGCCAAGGATAAGGTAACGGTCGCCGCAGTCAACGAGCGCATACTCCAGTTCGGGGTGCATGTTAAGCGCCTGGTTCGCGGGAATCGTCCACGGGGTCGTGGTCCAGATCACCGTATAGCAGGGCTTCTCAATCTTGTGCGCAAAGGCATCTTCAACGCGCGGCTTATCTTCCTCGGAAAGCTTAAAGCCGATATCGATTTCGTAGCTTTCGGCGTCCTTATATTCGACTTCTGCTTCAGCCAAAGCCGACTGACAGTCAAAGCACCAGTTCACGGGTTTGAGACCGCGGTAGACGTAGCCCTTTTCCATGATCTTGGCCAAAGCACGGATTTCAGCCGCTTCCGTTGCGGGCCGCATCGTGAGATACGGATTTTCCCAGTCAGCCAAAACGCCCAGGCGCTTAAAGCCCGCTTTCTGGTGCTCAACCTGTTCGGCCGCGTAGGCGCGGGCCTTGGCGATCACTTCTTCCTTAGGCAGGCCCTTACCGTACTTTTTCTCAATCTGGATTTCAATCGGCATGCCGTGGCAGTCCCAGCCCGGGACGTAGGGCACATCGTAGCCGGCAAAGAGCTTCGTCTTATTGATGATGTCCTTCAAAATCTTATTTAAGGCGTGGCCCATGTGAATGTCGCCGTTGGCGTACGGGGGGCCGTCGTGCAGAATGAATTTGCGCGCGCCTTTGCGGGCCTTGCGGATGGTCTGATACACACCGCGTTTTTCCCAGTCGGCGACCCAGCCGGGTTCGCGCTTTGCGAGGTCTCCTCGCATCGGAAAGGGCGTGTCAGGCAGATTCAGAGGATATTTTTTCGATGCTGCGTCAGCACCTTTGTCGGCTTTTGCCATGTGTTTCTCCAGGCCCCCTCGGGCTCTTCCGGATTGACAGTAAAACTTCAGGCGTAAAAGCATTACGCGCCGAAGCGGTGAATTTGAGAGTGTATTTCATCGGGGCGGTACTTTGCCATAGGCAAAAGCGCCCAGTTTGACGTTCAGGCTTCGACTTTGACGCCCAGAATTGCTTTGGCGCGCTCGCAGTCGGCAGAAATGGCGGCCGTGAGTTCCGGAAGGCCCGAAAACTTCTTTTCGTCTCTGAGTTTTTCAACGAACTCCACCTCGATGAGCTTGCCGTAGGCGTTGCCCGTCCAGTTAAAGACATGGGTTTCAAGAAGCCACCGGCCGTCGCTGACCACGGTCGGTTTGTTGCCGATACTCGCCACCCCCGGCCAGACGGAGCCGATCGCGTCAAGGCCCTTTACCCGCACCGCGTAAATGCCGTGCAGCGCCGGATGCGTTTTACTGCCCGGGGGGACGGCAAACATGTTGAGTGTGGGGAACCCCAGCTGCCTGCCGAGCGCCGCACCGTGCACCACGCGCCCGGTCATCGCGACGGCGCGCCCGAGCATCTCGGCTGCTTCATGAAGGTCTCCCAAGGCAAGCGCCGCGCGGATTCTGGAACTTGAAATCCTCTCCTGCCCGTGAAAAAGAAGGGGCGTCTTGAAGGTTTCGAAGTGATAGTGTTGCCCCAACTCTTCAAGCGTGGCGAAGTTGCCGCTGCGTCCGGCGCCGAACGTGAAGTTTTCCCCGACGCTCACCCAGCGGCACGCGAGGCCCTCGGCGAGAATGTCGCGGGCAAATTCTGCGGGCGCCATTTTGGCCATCGCCTCGTTAAAGGGCATCACAAAGACGCGCTGAATGCCGCAGGCAACGATGTTCGCGAGCTTATCCCGCAGGGTTGAGATGCGGGGGAGGTCGGTCTCGCCGAAAAACTCACGGGGGTGGGGCTCAAAGGTAAGCACCGCGGGCATAAGACCTCGCGCGGCCGCAGCCTGTCTGACTTCAGCCAGAAGCGCCTGATGCCCTCTGTGAACGCCGTCAAAGTTGCCGATAGCCACCGCGCAGTCCATGCGCGTAAACGGGCTCGGAAGTCCCCGGATGATGTGCAGCATATGGTTTGTGTGTTGCAAAGCCCGCGGGCTTTGCGCGAATAGAATCGGATGGGCAATTATATGGGGAGGGCGCTAAACGCAGAAACCGCCCGCGGGAGGAAGGGGGCCGGCGGGCGGTTTGTGATTTGGGGAAAAGTCCCGGGTCTTAGTCTTCGATGCCGATCATGACGTTGTAGGCCTTAATGATCGCGTAGGCCTTGCCGCCCACCTTAAGGCCAAGGTTTTTCGCAGAAGTCGTCGTGATGGAGGAGACGATCTTTTCGCCGGCGGCAGTTTGATCATGACTTCGGTGGAAACGGGGCCTTCCTTGACTTCAAGGCCCCGCAACCGCCCGCTTGCCGCCCTTTTGCCGCCGGATCGGGCTGATGAAGTCTTTGGGCAATGCGCTGCCTTTGATTGCCGGTGTCTGCAGGGACTGGCACCTGGGAGAACCGGTGTTGCGGGAGATGTCTGACCGCACCGTCATTGCGATACCGCGCAGGCCGTTTGCAACCGATGCCTACGGAGCCCTGCCGCGTACATTGACCGCTTCTGATCCTGAGGTTCCCGATCCGCTCAGGGAAAAGCTCATGGCCTGTCTCAGAGACACGCCGCAGGCGACGCAGTCTGAGGCAGCCAAAGCCCTGGGGGCTTGCGTCATTACCGTTAAGCGCCTTTTTACCGGCCTGCAGAAAGAGAAAAGCGCCTGCGCCGCATCGGCAACAACCGCCGCGGCCTCTGGCAGGTGCTTTAAAGCCCCGTCCGCCTTGGGCAGGGCCTGACGCGGGTTGTTAGAATGCCCGCAGTGCGGCCCCAAAATCAGGCAAAGTGCCGCACGGGCTCAGGGTTTCGCTCTGAGTCAGCCCATGCTTTGCCGGCCATTAGACCGAGAACCCGATGCATAAGATCCTAGCTTCCCTTTGTGCCGCCGCCCTTGCGGCCTTTACCGGTGTTGCCGCTCAGGCTGAAATCCCCGCGCAGACAATACGCCTGGCGCACACCGCGGCGGTTTCCCACGCGCACCATGAAGCCGCGCAGCTTTTTGCCAAAAATGTCTCTGACAGAACGAAGGGGAAAGTGAAGGTTGAGGTGTATCCCGCAGGCGAACTCGGAGACCAGCCGGCTTTGGCTGAGCAGGTGACCTTAGGCGCCATGGACATGGCTGTGGTGAGTCTAGGCAACATGGCGATGTACGACAAGAAACTTAACGCCATGACGGCGCCCTTTCTTTTTACCGATTACGACCACGCCCACCGCACGATTGACGCGTTTGTGATGGACTGGATGAATGCGGGCCTCTCGCAGCATGACGCCGTGGGCCTTTCCATGTTCGACTACGGCTTCCGGCAGACGACAACCAAGGGCGTGCCGATTAACTCCGCAGACGACTTAAAGGGCCTCAAGATCCGCGTGCCGCCTTCAACGGGCCTTCTTGCGGCCTTTGACTCCCTGGGCGCCAACACCCAGCGCATTGCGTACTCAGAGCTCTACACCTCCTTAAAGCAGGGCGTGGTGACGGGCGAAGAAAACCCGGTTTTCACAATCCTTGCGGATTCCCTCTATGAAACGCAGGATGAGTTGGCGCTCACAAACCACTACTTTGACTGCCAGGTGCTTTTGATCAACAAGATGCTCTTTGACGGCATGCCCGAGGAACTGCAGACGATTCTGAAGGAAGAGGCCGTCAACGCCCAAAACCTCACCCGCGAAAAAATCAGTCACGGGGAAGCCGCTGTCATTGAAGAGCTTAAAAAGAAGGGGAGGCATGTGACGAACCCCGACCGAGCGTCTTTCGTAAAGAAAATGCAGCCCGCCTACGAAAAGGTGGGAGCCTTGGCGGGCACGAAAGAAATGAAGAATCTTCTTGATGCGGTTGCAAAAGCAAAGACCGCAAAATAAGAGGGTGGCTGCGTCATGGTGATGTTTGTCATCTTCGCCTCGGTGCTCGTTCTGATGCTTTTGGGCGTCACAACTGCCGTGACGATGGGCTTTGCCTCCGCCGCAACGTTTTTACTTGCGGGCGGGGACATGGCGCGGCTTTTTCTTGTGCCGCAGCGGATGTTTGCGCAGGTCTCAGGCATCACCCTCATGTCAATTCCTTTTTTTCTTCTCATGGGTAACCTCATGACCGAAGGCGGGGTGAGTAAAAGCCTTTTTGCCTTCGGACGCGTCAGCCTCGGGCACCGCTGGGGAGGACTTTCCAACGCCGCGATTGCCGCCTGCATCGTGATGGCCGCGATGTCAGGCTCCGCCGCCGCGTGCGCCGCAGGGATCGGCATGATTGCCGTTGCGGAAATGAAAAAGTCCGGCTACGGGGAAGCCTTTTCCTGTGCAACGATTGCTGCAGGCGGCGCCTTGGGCCCCATCATTCCCCCGAGCATCACATTAATTCTTTACGCCGGGCTCACGCAGACGAGCGTCAACGCCCTTTTTGCCGCGGGCGCCGTGCCCGGGCTCATCATCGGGTTTGCCTTCATGCTGTGGTCCTCGTGCGTCTGCCGCATGAAGGGCTACGCCAAAACGCAAGCCGCCCCCTGGCGCGAGCGCTGGTACGCCTTTAAGGAGGCGTTTTTTGCGTTGCTTACACCAGTCATCGTGATCGGCGGTATGTTTGCGGGGCTTTTTACCGCGACCGAAGCTGCGGCCGTTGCCTCCTTTTACGTGATGATTCTGGGGTTCTTTGTCTTTAAGACCCTCAAGGTCAAAGACCTTCCCAAAATCTTTTGGGCGACGGCCGAGCAGACCGCGAAAGTCATGTTTGTGATCGCGACGGCGGGCTTCTTCCAGTACGTTCTTCTTTACACCCGGATTCCCCAGGAAGCGATTGCCTTTATTTCGACGAGCTTCACGTCCATTGTTCCGGTGCTTCTCATCATCATTGCGCTTCTTGTGATCATGGGCTGCTTTATGGAAGGCACCGCGATCCTCCTGATAACCGTGCCGATTTTTGTACCCCTGGCAAAGGCCTTTGGGTTTGACGTGGTACAGCTCGGAATCGTGATGTGTATTTCGCTTGCGGTGGGCGTTCTGACGCCGCCCGTGGGGCTGAATCTTTATGTGATGGCCTCGATCTCAGGCGTGAAGGTCATGGCGATTGCCAGAGAGGCCCTGGGTTATGTGCTCATCATGATTCTCGGGGCGGCAGCGGTCGCCTTTATCCCCGAATTGTCGCTGGGCCTTGCGCGCCTCGTGCCGTAGGAGTAGGGAAGATGCAGACTTTGCTCGTATGGCTTAAGAAACTCGATCACGCGGTAAGCGTCACAACGCGCACGATCTGTATCGTGGCTTTGGCCGCGATCTTTGTGATGTTTCTTTTAAACGTCTTCGTGCGGTTTGTGCCGGTTTATAACTTCACGCAAACCGATGACTGGATTCAGTTGTGCCTCGTGTGGATGATTTTCCTGGGTGCCCAGGAACTCGTGCGCACCCGCAGTCACTTTGTGGTGGACGTTTTAACGGAACGGATGGCGGGCACGCAGACCGGGCGGTTTGTGAGGATTCTCGTCTGTCTCATTGAGTGCGTTACATACGCCGCGGTGTGCTGGTACGGGATTGTCTGGGTGATGCGCGCGCAGGCTTACATGCAGTCCATCCCGTGGCTTCAGATGCGCTGGGCCTATGCCGCGGTTCCGGTGAGCGCCTTTTTTATGACGGTCTACGGGATCCGCGACCTGATTCTTTCGGTGCGAAACTTCGTGCGCGGGCGCGAGGACATCGAAGTACTGGAAAAAGGATTCTGACAAAGATGACGCGCAGTTTCTGGATTTTTGAAGCGTTCCTGGCGGTGGCGGGCGTTTTGGCCGGCCTCATTTTTCACTGCATCTTTAAGTTTTACGTGAACCCCCAGATGCAGGATATCAACTGGACTTGGATGGGGTTTATCACTGTCACAATGGTGATTGCGGGTTTCCCCGCCTGGCTTGTTGCGAAGAAAACCTCGTGGCTGCGGCTTACGGTTTTAACCAACGTCTTTAATTTTGTGCTGCTTGCGCTTGTGCCCCTGTGGTACATCGCTTTCGGCAGCGACGGGATGGAGAAGACGCTCGCCTGGTACTTTTCCGCGGCCTGGGCTTTGTCGGGGGTTCTTCCGGTGATTTTTGCCTGTGCGGCGTTCGGGACCACGGTGGGCCGGGGCGTCTTTACGGGCGGCCGAAACTAGGCTGTTATTTTTCCAAACGGGCTTGAAAGCCATCAGCTGCTTTCGTGCGGCGAGGACCTTCGGGTCAGATTCTGGTGTTTCGAGGACTTTAAGAAAGGCTGCAAAGGCTTCGTGATCAAGGTATGTGACGCCGCTGTCTTCCCGCGTCTCAAGGTACGCGCGGCGGATTGACGCTGAAACGATATCTGCCGTGGTAAGGCCGGTTTCTGACGTGAGCGTCTTGAGAAGGTTCGCGTCAGCTAGGGATATTTCGAGAGTCAGAACGGGCATCCGTTACCGCCGTTTATTCGTTGCTGCCGTCACTTTATCGGGCGGCTTCGGGCGTTGTGTGGTTTGCCGCTCTCTCGCTCTCTGACTACCTCCCATTAGATGTCATACTACATTTCGCCACCCCTTCAACCTTTCATGGAGTGGCAAAATATGCGATATTCGCAGGAGTTCAAAGACAACGTCGTAGCGCGCCTGCTGAGCAAGGAGCTCAGCATCTCTGAAGCCGTCCATGCTTCCGACTGTTCCATGCATTATTGTCTATCCGTTTGAGACAGGACAATCGGTTAATCCTTTCACAGGAAAGAATTTGTCCGATCTATGCAGAGTGCCGGAGAAAAACCTGGTCGCTTTTTATAAGATTGCCGTCCCGGTCCCGGTTTTGCCCCGGTAAGTGCTGTTTTAAGTCAACGGCTTGATCAGGTTAGAGAGTTAGTTAGTCTTGGAGATTTCTTAATGTTGTTAAACAACCAGCTGATCCCCGTCGGCGCCCGAGTTCTCATTCGTGACGCCGAATGGCGCGTCACCGCCTCCGATCCTGTGGCCCAGGGCGGTGTGCGACTGAAATGCACGGGGCTCTCGGAACTCGTCCGCGGCAAGCAGGCAGTCTTTCTGTCCGTCTACGAGAAGGAGATCAAGATTCTGAAACCCGAGGAAGCTGCTCTCGTAACAGATCAAACGCCGGGCTTTGGTCTTACCAAGCTTTACCTTGAAGCCCTTATCAGAACGGCTCCGCTCACCGACGACCATAAGATCTGTGTGGCCCATCATGCGGCAATGGATCCGTTGCCGTATCAGTTCAATCCGGCCCTGCAGGCGCTCGCGCAGCCACGCTGCCGCATCCTGATTGCTGATGCCGTCGGTATCGGTAAAACGCTTGAAGCCGGGATTCTTGTGAGCGAACTCATTGCGCGCGGCCGCGGTAAGCGCATTCTCGTGCTCACGACCAAAGCCGTGCTTCCTCAGTTTCAGCAGGAATTCTGGAATCGTTTTTCGATCGCCTTAACGCCCTTGGACTCGGCGGGTATTCAGCGCGTCAGAAACCGTATTCCGCCGAATCACAACCCGTTTCACTACTTTGATCGTTCGATTATTTCAATCGATACCCTGAAGCAGGATCTGGAGTACCGGAATTATCTCGAAAACGCCCAATGGGACATCATCATTATTGATGAAGCTCATAACGTGGCAGACCGCGGCGCTCACAGTCAGCGCAGTAAGCTCGCGAAACTCCTTGCGGACCGATCTGACTCCATGATCATGCTCTCAGCGACGCCGCATGACGGTCGTCCGGAAAGTTTTGCCAGTCTTTTAAATATTCTTGACCCGACGGCAATCGCCAACCCACATGATTACACACCGGAGGACTTCGTAAAGAAAGGACTGGTGATCCGGCGTTTTAAAGACAACATCAAGAGCCAGATTGAGAAGGATTTTCCGGAGCGTATTGTCCGCCGCTGCGAAACCGAAGCCACAGCCGAAGAAAACGCCGTTTATGACTATTTGGCCGACCTGAGGTTTGCCACACAGGATAAGACCAACGAAAAGAAAATCCGAGGCGCGCAGCTTTTTGCCACAACGCTCATTAAGGCGATGTTTTCGAGTCCAAGCGCGTGTCTTTCAGTGATTGAACACCGTCTCAGGAAGCTCGAAAAGCTGACAACGCCGGCAGCTGAGGAGGATGCAGAAAAACTGAGAACGCTCGCTGAGCTTGTGAAGGCGGTCACAGTCGATAAGTTCAGTAAGTTTGCCGAGCTTGTGAAGCTTCTCGGTGACGGTGAAGAGAGTATCGGCTGGCAGCGCAAAGACACCGATGACCGTCTCGTGATCTTTACTGAGTCCATTGAAACGCTGGACTTTCTTGCGCAAAACCTGCCGCAGAAGCTGAAACTCAAAAAGAATCAGGTCAGCGTGCTCAAAGGGACGATGAAGGATACGGACATCGCCCAGATTGTGAACGACTTTAATTCCGCTACGACACCTGTGCGGCTATTACTCTGCTCAGACGTTGCAAGTGAAGGTATCAACCTGCATCATCTTTCGCACCGGATGATCCACTTTGATATTCCGTGGTCTTTGATGACTTTTCAGCAGAGAAACGGCCGAATCGACCGCTACGGGCAAGTGAAGGCGCCGCAGATTGTTTATTTGCAGACACTGGCTGACAACGAATCAGTCAGGGGGGACGCGCATATCCTGCTCAAGCTGCAGGAAAAGGACAATAACGCTCAGAAAAACCTCAGTGATCCCAGAGAGTTTCAGGGCACCGTACAGTTTCAGGAAGACCGGACGGCCGCTGAAATGGAAGGGAACCTTGAGCAATTTGATATGGATGCGTTCTTCAACGGCTCAGCTGAGGAGGAGAGTAAGGAATCCGTTGAACTTTTAAAAGAACCGGAGCTCGCCCCGGTTCTGTCGCCGTCAGCCTATCGGTATTTGTCAAGATACTTCAAAAAAATTGGTTAGGAGTCTTTTTATCCCTGAAGAACCTCAGCAGGGGCTTTGCCC
>PPYF01386070.1_pt1 | contig 22677 bp, 21 predicted proteins | sample 1559871 | NCBI WGS metagenome assembly PPYF01 (sample SAMN08240021, study PRJNA423297) | Human gut metagenome, whole genome shotgun sequencing project.
ATTTCTTAACGTATACTAAACCATAAGACAAAATACACATTAAAAGTTAAATAAAGCGGATTGATACTATGTTTTAAAACATAAATAGGAATTTTGGTGTTATCTTTGCAGTAGTAAAAGAGAAAACAAAAGGTTTTTAGGAATAACCAGTTCTCCAAACGGGAGAACATAAAAAAGATGTAATTATGAAAAGAACAAATGACACAATCGAGATGTTGCAGTATCAGTTAAGAAGATACAAAGCAATGAGAAAGGGAGCTGCTTGCCAATCTTTGCAATACAAGCTTCAGAAATTAATGAGCCAACAGGCTAATGCCTGATGAGCTCTACCATAAAGAACACAAGTTTATAATTTTATAATATAAGAAAAAGGATATGATAAAAATCATATCCTTTTCTTATTATTATCTAGAATGAAAGTTATTCATATAGATAAAACATTCTATCCATCAACTGCCATTTTTCAGCCGAAGACGCTCCCGGCTCTGCCTGTTGAAAGACAGACATATACTCTTCCCATTCTGCCTGACGAGGCAACGTAGCCATTCTGGCCATGGCCGTATCCCAATCAAAATCGAGAGGAGTTTCCACTATCATAAACAAATTAGTTCCCAGGATATAAATTTCCATTTCCAAAATACCGACTTCACGAATAGCTGCCAATGTTTCCGGCCAAACCTTGCCTTCCGAATGACGCTTTCTATACTCGGCTATCAAGGCCGCATCGTTTTTCAGATTCAACATCTGGCAATAACGTTTTACCGGTCCCTGATATTTCCGAACTTTATATCCTTGCTTTTTGTTTTCCATTATTCTCTTACTTCCCAGCCTAATGCACTAGCTCCCAACACGGCGGCATCAGCATCCTTCAATTCAGAAATCAACAATTTAGTCTTACCTTCGTAAATCTTCAAGATATTATCATCTATAGCTTTACGGATCGGCTTCATGATATAATCACCTGATTTTGCCAATCCACCAAACAGGATAATCGCTTCCGGGCTGGAGAAAGCAATGAAATCCGCCAAAGCCTCACCCAAAATACGTCCTGTATATTCAAAGATATCTTGTGCTAATTTATCCCCTCTTACAGCCGCGTCAAAAACATCTTTAGATACAATATCTTCAGCCGGGATATCTCTTAACAAACTAGGTTCGGGACGGGCAACCAGAAATTCACGTGCCGTGCGTGCCACACCTGTAGCCGAACAATAAGTTTCCAAACAGCCCTTACGACCACAACCACACTGACGTCCGTCACGACGAACTATCACATGTCCCAATTCTCCGGCAAAACCATCGTGTCCGTAAACCAGTTGTCCATTTATTACGATACCACTACCAACACCGGTTCCAAGAGTAATCATAATAAAGTCTTTCATGCCACGAGCCGCACCATAAGTCATTTCACCGATAGCGGCAGCATTAGCATCATTTGTCAAGGCAGTAGGAACACCTATTGCTTCTTCAAACAAAGCAGCCAAGGGAATCACCCCTTTCCAAGGAAGATTCGGAGCAAATTCAATGGTTCCGTTATAGTAGTTTCCATTAGGAGCACCTACACCCATACCTTTAATTTTTTCTACGCCACCGAACGATTCAATCAACGGACGCAATTTTGAACTGACAGCCTCTACATAATCCTCTATCTTAGAAAATGATTGTGTCTTAACTGAATCGGTAGCCAATACGTTACCACGCGAATCTACGATGCCAAAAACTGTATTAGTTCCGCCAATGTCCATACCTACTACGTAGGGTTTTTCCATGCCTGTTACCATGATATATTATTATTTAGGGTTAGTTATTTTGAGCAAATGTACACAATGAGAAAAAAGAGAGCAAATTTTTTTTCAATTATTTCATATAGCATTGCAACTTTTTGTATCTTCGGCACGTCTAACCAGACAAACACAAGTTAAATTCATCGGTAATGATACATTTAGAGAATATCAACAAAACCTATCATAACGGAGCTCCGCTACATGTTTTGAAAGGTATCAACCTCGACATAGAACGAGGTGAGTTTGTTTCCATTATGGGGGCTTCAGGTTCCGGAAAGTCCACTTTATTGAATATTTTAGGCATCTTGGACAATTACGATTCGGGAGAATATTATTTGAACGATGTATTAATCAAGAATCTGAGTGAAACCCGCTCTGCCGAATACAGAAACCGGATGATAGGATTCATCTTTCAGTCTTTCAACCTGATTTCTTTTAAAAATGCGGTAGAAAATGTAGCTCTTCCCCTCTTCTATCAGGGAGTGGTAGCGAACCAAACGGACAAAATCATCCATATCAAGGACGGACTGATTGAACGGATTGAAGAAAACATAGACCATAATGCCTCTCCTTTCGGCAAGAACGGATTCATGAAATAACTGACACACATGATTGATCTTATTCAAGAAATATTCGGAACAATAAAGCGCAATAAATTACGCACGTTCCTCACCGGCTTTGCCGTAGCTTGGGGTATCTTCATGCTGATCGTACTGCTGGGGGCAGGCAACGGACTAATCCATGCTTTCGAAAGCTCATCTGCAGATATGGCTATGAATTCCATCAAAGTATTTCCCGGCTGGACTTCCAAAGCATACGACGGATTAAAAGAAGGACGCCGCATTGAACTGGACAATAAAGACTATCGGATAACCGAAACCGATTTTCCCAAAAATGTCATCAGTGTAGGAGCTACCGTACGTCAGAGTAATGTGACTTTAACATATGGACAAGACTATGTATCCACCACATTGGAAGGAGTATACCCTAATCATAAGGATGTAGAAAGAGTAAAACCTGCAGGGGGGCGATTTATCAATGACATCGATATCCGTCAACGGCGAAAAGTAATCATTCTTCATACAAAAACCGCAGAAATGCTCTTTAAAAAAGACGCAGACAAAGCTATCGGAAAATTTGTCAACGCCAATGGAGTAGTATATCAAGTGGTAGGCCTTTTTACCGACAAGGGAAGTTTCCAACCTAACGCCTTCATCCCATTCACCACCTTACAACTCATATATAATAAAGGTGACAAGCTGAACAATTTGATATTTATGACACAAGGACTCGATACAGAAGAAAAAAATGAAATCTTTGAAAAGGAGTACCGCAAAGCTATCGGCGTACACCACCGGTTTACAGCTGATGACAAAGGCGCTATCTGGATGTGGAACCGTTTCACCCAATTCCTGCAACAAGAAAAAGGTATGCGCATTCTGACTATAGCCATTTGGGTAATAGGCATATTCACTTTGCTGAGTGGCATCGTAGGTGTAAGTAATATCATGCTGATCACAGTAAAAGAACGGACCCGTGAATTTGGTATCCGCAAAGCGTTGGGTGCCAAACCTATATCTATCTTATGGCTAATCATAGCCGAAAGCGTAACAATTACCACCTTTTTCGGGTATATAGGAATGGTGGCAGGCATTGCTGCCACGGAATACATGAACACAGTGGCAGGAAACCAAACTGTAGACGCAGGCGTTTTCACCGAAACAGTTTTCCTCAATCCCACAGTAGATATCAGTATAGCCATACAAGCAACCATGACATTGGTGATAGCCGGTACACTGGCAGGTTTCTTTCCTGCCCGCAAGGCCGTCATGATCCGACCAATCGAAGCACTTAGAGCAGATTAAAATTATGAGAATAGATTTAGACAGGTGGGAAGAAATATTCATCACCATTACCAGAAACAAGACACGTAGCCTATTGACCGCTTTTGGTGTTTTTTGGGGCATATTCATGCTGGTTGCCCTTATGGGGGGTGGCCAGGGACTACAAGATATGATGTCGGCCAACTTTAAAGGATTCGCCACCAATTCCGTTTTTTTCGGAAGTAATAAAACCAGTGAAGCCTATAAAGGATTTAGAAAAGGACGTTATTGGGATATGGATAACATGAATATCAATGCAGGAACAGAGGATAGTGTAACTCTTCCATTTACTACCATGCAAAAAGCATACAATTTTGGAAAGCGCATTGATTTAGTCTGTATTACCGTAAAACCGGGTGTGACCGTTACCAGTATAGCTGACAAAATAGAACAAGTAATCAAGAAAGCGCACTATATCCACCCGGACGACAAACAAGCGGTGATCATGGTCAATGCAGAAGCAATGTTCAGCATGATTGACAATCTGTTCACAGGAATCAAAATTTTGGCATGGATGGTAGGTTTGGGAACATTGCTGGCAGGAGCTATCGGAGTAAGCAATATTATGATGGTTACCGTGAAAGAACGTACAACCGAAATCGGCATCCGCCGAGCCATTGGCGCACGCCCTAAAGATATTCTAAACCAAATTCTTTCTGAAAGCATGGTATTGACAACTTTTGCAGGGTTGATGGGAATTAGTTTCGGAGTCTTGATCTTACAAGGGCTGGAAATAGGAACGGCAGCTTCGGGTACAGAGGCTCATTTCCAAATCAGCTTCTGGATGGCCGTCGGGGCCTGCATCTTATTGATGGTCCTAGGTATGCTGGCCGGATTGGCACCGGCTTATCGCGCTATGGCCATCAAACCCATTGAGGCTATAAGAGACGAATAAAGCCGTCCGACGTAACGGATAAAGTTTCCATGCAAGAACAAACAAGAATAAAAAAATAATAAAACAAACAGATATGAAAAAGTATGTAAAAATTGCACTATTAGTCATCGTTGCACTGATATTCATCGGAACATTTGTATTTCTCTATCAAAAATCACAACCCAAAGCCAGCGTGTATACTATATTAAACGCAGAAATCACCGATCTGAAAAAGACCACTGTAGCTACCGGAAAAATAGAACCGCGTGACGAGATTCTGATTAAGCCGCAGATTTCAGGTATCATTGACGAGGTATATAAGGAAGCCGGACAAAAAATAAAGAAAGGAGAAGTGATTGCCAAAGTAAAGGTGATCCCCGAACTGGGACAACTAAACTCGGCAGAAAGCCGTGTAAGACTGGCAGAAATCAATGCCAGACAAGGAGAAACGGACTTTGCCCGTATGAAAAAACTGTTCGAAAGCAAACTTATCAGCAGTGAAGAATACGAAAAGAGTGAAGTAGCCGTAAAACAGGCACGTGAAGAATTACAAACAGCCAAAGATAACCTGGAAATAGTCAAAGAAGGTATCACTAAAAACAAGGCTTCATTCAGTAGTACCCTTATCCGATCTACTATTGACGGATTGATTTTGGATGTGCCCGTAAAAGCCGGTAACTCCGTCATAATGAGCAACACATTCAATGACGGAACCACTATCGCCACCGTAGCCAACATGAATGATCTGATTTTCCGAGGCAATATTGATGAAACGGAAGTAGGACGCATACACGAAGGCATGCCGGTAAAAATAACTTTAGGAGCCTTACAAAACATGGAATTTGATGCACAACTAGAATATATCTCTCCTAAAGGTGTAGAAGAAAATGGTGCCAACCAATTTGAGATCAAAGCAGCCATCACAGTCCCCGACAGTATTACCATCCGTTCCGGATATAGCGCAAATGCGGAAATCGTTCTGGCACGTGCCAGCAAGGTACTGGCAGTACCCGAAAGTACTGTTGAGTTTAAAAACGACTCTACTTTTATATACGTATTGACAGATAGTGTACCTTCACAGAAATTCAGCCGTCGTGCCGTTATTACAGGTATGAGTGACGGTATCCAGATTGAAATAAAGAACGGTCTGAATGTCAATGAAAAAGTACGCGGAGCAGAAAAGAAATAACAGAATATCATTATGAAAGTCATTTAACTTCGGCCGTGCCTTGCAGGCAGACAATACGTATGGCGACCGTAATACCAAAAACACCAACTTCTCACTCAGTACCAGTATTCCTTTATTTACAGGATTGCGGATACCGAACAACATCGCTCTCAGCAAACTGAACCTGAAAGCAGCTACAGAAGACTTGAACAAGGCCAAAGAAGATATCAGCATTTCTGTCACCTCTGCCTATCTACAAATTCTTTTTAATGAAGAATTGGCAAAAGTAGCTCACAACCAAGTAGAGTTAAGCCGGGAACAGCTGGAATTGAAAGAAGCCTATTTCAAAAATGGGAAAGCATCTGAAGCCGAAGTCTATGAAGCCCGCGCACGCGTCGCACAAGACGAAATGTCAGCAGTACAGGCTGACAATAACTATCAGTTAGCTTTGTTAGAACTGAGCCAGCTGTTGGAACTTCCTACTCCTGACGGATTTGGAGTAGTATCTCCCCGTGTAGAGGATGATTTTACTCTGCTTTCACTTCCCGAAGATATCTATGCACAAGCTGTTCTGAACAAACCAAGTATTAAAGCAGCCCAATTTCGTCTGGAAGGTGCGGCCAAAAATATCCGTATTGCCCAAAGTTCCTGGTATCCGCAATTAAACTTCAGTGCAGGTATAGGAACAAACTACTATAATATGCCAATGGTAAAGCCAACGCTACTGAATACAATGAGGCACGTACCAATTGGATGAAAGCCGTTTCGGATATGCTTCAAGCAAAATATGACTATCTGTTCCGTACCAAGATTCTGGATTTCTACAAAGGAGTTCCTCTTACTTTGGAATAAATTATTAAGATTCACCACAGATTTTCACAGTCTATTCATAATCAGATTCTGCGTTGACCTGTGGTGAATCATCATAAAAACGACCTTTACAATTCCGGACAATTCATTGTGTTTCGGACTCTTATTTACGTCGGTTTTCGTTGTTTTTCAAATCATACTATACCGTACGCATACGCACTGCTGTTCTTTCCTTAGAATTACTTTTATTGCTTCCTCCTGAACGGTCCGAATCTTTCTCTTTCTTACCATTTCCTCTTCTCACATCCCTGCCGGATGGAGTAATACGCCTATTTTCATGACGGTCTTTATCAACCTGTGAGTTCTGTCCACGTCGTGAAGGGCGCCCATCATGCTTGTTATTCTGATCCTTCTTCGGTCTGTCCGGCCTTGCCTGTGGAACAGACGGACGACGATGATCACCCGACGGCCTGTCAGGATGGATTTGAGGTCTGTTTGGACGAGTCTGAGGAGGAGTGGCCGGGCGATGATGCTCCTTTTGTGGAGGACGAACAGCTATATTGAAATCACGACGACGGTGCATATCATACGTCATTCTGTCATGGCGGATACGATAATGGCCATCGTACACATCATGGCGGTAATGGTCACGATAATGGGTCTTATAATAACTGACATTATTGAAATGAGTACGATAATGCCCTCCGCAATAACTAGCATAATGATGCGGTTTGCCATAGTAGAAAAAATTCACATTATTATATACCAGATAAATACGGAAATGCCATTTGTTCTCATGCGCATAAATGGGACGGTAGAAATGCTCAGCCCTCATAAAACGACGATATTGCGCACTGGAAAGTATCCAACGAAGATCATCATTACGCACATCCAGAAAATCATAGTAACGTTCCAACGCATAATCATAGCCTCTTACCACATCATCCATCAGATAACGGACATTATTGATAAAATCATAATTCACCTCATATACATCATTGTATTGCCGCGGAGTGAGTTTCAGTTCATATGCCATACGGTCGGTAAGGAAACGAGTGTTCTGTCTCATTTTGCTGATACTCATGGCCCCCATTGCGGGAATAGTTATACCTAGCATACAAATCACTATCAGTAATGTAGTCCATCTTTTCATAGCTGTTCCGTTTTTAGTTTGTTAGTTCTATGGCACAAAAATAGGGGAAATCGCTTTCCCCCACAATTGATTTTCCCCATAAGTTCATAGGGCTTTTCCTATATCCGGTAGGGAAAAGCTCCACTAAGTGAGGCGTATCCCCTCAGCTTCCAAAACAACCAGGCGTTTTTTATATAAATCCCCCACCGCTTTCTTGAAAGTTTTCTTACTGACACCAAAAGCATCATAGATATCCTCAGCAGCACTTTTATCATTCAATGGAGTGAAGCCTTCATGATCTTTAATATATTGTAATAACACTTCCGAAAAATCATCCACCTTCTTTGCGCCCAACTTTTGCAGAACCAAATCGATCTTACCATCCTCACGCACCTGCTTTACATAAGCCTTCAGCCTCATACCGGTTTCTAAAGGTTGGAAAATCTCATTATCGTAAAGCAAACCACTGAACTTATTTTCCACAATAGCCTTAAATCCCAAATCTGTTTTCTGCCATATCAGGATATCCACTTCCTGTCCCAGCCGATAGTCGGGATGTTCTTTAGAAAGATAATGCTCCACTTTAGCAGATGCCATAATGCGGTAACTATCTTCGTCTATATGTGCGTGTATTATATACTTTCTCCCTTTCTGCATTTTCATCTTTTGTTCACGGAAAGGTACAAAAAGGTCTTTCATCAATCCCCAATTCAAAAACGCACCAAACTCATTAATCCATGCCACTTCCAAACAGGCAAACTCGTCCACCTGCACCAACGGCTGCAAAGTGGTAGCTATCAGCCTTTCCTCATTGTCAAGATAAAGAAAGACATTCAGCACGTCGCCAGGCTTACAGCCTTCGGGTACATAACGCGTAGGCAATAAAATCTCTCCGTCATCGCCTCCATCTAAATAAACACCAAAATCTACTTCTTTTACAACCTCCAGCTGGTTGTATTTTCCCAGTTTTACGTTCATTAGCTAAATTTTTTCTCAAAGATAGGAAAAAAGCATTATCTTTACTCAGTATTAACCAAGAAAACCCCAATTAGTTATGGATAATTTTATCTTTCACAATCCTACACGCCTCATCTTTGGCAAAGGCATGATTGCCCAATTGTCCCAACAGATACCGGCCGACAAGAGAATCATGATCACTTTCGGAGGTGGCAGTGTAAAAACCAATGGAGTCTATGAACAAGTAATCCAAGCCCTTGAAGGACGTGATTACACGGAGTTTTGGGGAATAGAATCAAATCCCGATATATCTACCTTGAAAAAGGCGATAGAATCAGGCAAAGAAAAAAACATTGACTTCCTGCTGGCAGTAGGTGGCGGCTCAGTTATAGACGGCACCAAGTTGATTTCCGCTGGTATTCCCTACAACGGAGATGCCTGGGAACTGGTTAAAAAAGGCAGTGCACAAAACACGATTCCTTTAGGAACTGTGCTAACCATTCCCGCCACAGGTTCAGAAATGAATAACGGAGCTGTAATTTCATGCCGTGAAACTCATGAAAAATATCCATTTTTCTCCTCCCATCCTGTATTTTCTATCCTAGATCCGACAGTAACTTTCTCACTGCCCGACTATCAGATAGCTTGCGGACTGGCAGACACTTTTGTACACGTCATGGAACAATACATGACCAAAACAAACGAATCTTATCTAATGGACCGCTGGAGCGAAAGCATCCTTCGTACATTGGTACAAATCGCTCCGCAAATCAAAGAAAACAAACAGGACTATCACTTGATGAGTGAATTTATGATGTCCGCCACTATGGCTTTGAACGGTTTTATTGCTATGGGAGTATCCGAAGACTGGGCCACCCACATGATAGGGCATGAGCTGACCGCACTACATGGCATGACACACGGCCAGACCCTGGCAATCGTATTTCCCGGAACTCTACGGACACTCGCCGATAAAAAACGTGACAAAATACTACAATATGGCGAACGTATCTGGGGGGTTACTTCAGGAGTTCCCAGTGTACGGGTATCGCTAACCATAGAAAAAACTGAAGAATTCTTTAGAAATTTAGGACTTAAGACTCGCTTGGATGAAGCAGGAATAGGCGATGATACCATTGAAGAAATAGTACGCCGGTTCAATGAGAGAGGCGCAGCATACGGAGAGGACGGTGATGTAACGGGAGAAGTGGCACGCCGGATTCTGCAAAACTGTAAATCGAAAAAAGAAACAACTGATACAGAAGGAACGAGTATGAAAACAGTTATTCTTACTTCTTTCAAAAGTGATGTCCGCGCACACATGTTACAGGATCTTCTAAAAAATGAAGGTATAGAATCCATGTTGCAGGGAGAATATACAGCCCAAGTTTTGGCTTATATTCCGGGAATGGAAATAAAGGTTCTAGTCTTCGAAAAAGATTATGTCCGGGCATTTGAGATCCTGAAAGCCAGTTTTCCCGAGAAAGTATAAGCATAACTTTCTCCTATACCATTCAAACTTTCTCATCCATATCTTGTTATAGGGAGTATTCAAACCTAAACTAAAGATGTACATGAGAAAGTTTTTATTTTTACCTTTACTGGCACTGCTAGCTTCGTGCGGTAAAAACGAGGATTGTGACATTGTCACTCCCCAACCAGAAGATCTGGTATCTCCGGCACTATATGCCACTCTGAGCCAAAGTAGCACAGATCCTTACAATGGTCCATTAGAAGTACTACCTTGTGAAACGAATGGAAGTTTTTATATAGGCAATTATACAGCCAAGGGAAAACAAGTTCCTTTTCCAGCATATTACTTAATCACGAATGGAATAGGAAAATCCCAAAAATATCCTTTAAGGCTTCCTGTAGGTACATACAATGTGATATATTGGGGATATCCCGATTACTTTAGTACAGCAGGTGATGCCTATCTGGCAGATCCCACGCTAATTATAGGCAAAAAACTGAATACAACCAGTTTAGGATTAAGGAAAATACCGGGAGATACGGTATACTACCCGATACATAGCCTTGTATACGGAACACAAAATATAAATATAGGGAAAGATGACCTGCAAGCACATCTTAAACATGCTTCAGCAGCCTTAAGCGTCATAGTGTCTGAAACAAACGGTGATGCTTTCAGTGATGCCATTGATTCAATGTGGATATACATCAGTAATATCCATAGCAACCTGAATTATTTTTCAGCCCGGCCCGAAGGCACTTTCAAAACAATCAGCTTCGGGTTGAAACCCAGCACTAACCGTACAGAATTCAACAATAATTTTGTATCGGTGTTCCCCTCTCAGCCTAATCCTATGTTTCAAATCTTTGTACAGTTAAGTAACGGAACAATAAAGCATTACCAACAAAAACTAACTACACAACTTAATGCCGGGACAAGAACAACAGTCAACCTGAGTATGGACGGTGTACTACTGGAAGAGGGAGATACCGGAGAATTCCAGATAGACAAATGGAAAGAACAGCATGACAGTATTCACATATCATTAAACTGATCTTTAGTTCGGACAAGCCCAAAAAAGCTAGCGTTTCTTTGGCTTTCCGCATAGCTTCGGAAGAAGATGTACCTGCTATCAACGCAGGCATCATCACATTCTCTAAAGCTGTAAACTCAGGAAGTAACTGGTGGAACTGGAACACAAAGCCAATCTGCCGGTTACGAAAAGCCGACAACTCTTTTTCCTTCAAACAACTCACTTCTGTACCATTCAGTAAAATAGTACCCGTATCCGCCTTATCCAGCGTTCCCATAATCTGCAATAATGTAGTTTTCCCCGCACCGCTGGGCCCCACAATACTTACCACTTCTCCTTTTTCTATCATCAAGTCAATACCTTTCAGTACCTGCAATGTCCCGAAACTCTTCGTTATTCCCTGTAATTCTATCATAATCAAATTCTTCTTATCACATACTCCGCCAGATAACAGCCAAAGACTGCCGGCATATAACTCACGGTTCCGGCAGTAGATTTCTTATTTTTCTCATCATCTACCAATATCACCGCATCCTGATCGGCCTGCTCTGTACTAAATACAACCGGAAGTTTTCGTTTCATCCCCATTTTCTGCAAACGCTTCCGCACGGCTTTGCTTAATCCGCAATGGTAAGTATCCCATAAATCGGCAAAACGAACCTGAGTAATATCCCATTTAGCACCGGCCCCCATACTACTCACAATGGGCAGACGGCGTTGAAGCACATTATATATAAGGTAACATTTAGGAGCTACCGTATCAATGGCATCCACCACAAAATCAAATTTTGCACTGTCCAGCAATTCCGGAATACGCTCATCTTTCAGATACTCCACCAATACAGTCAATTCCAAATCGGGATTAATATCACGGAAACGTTCCGCCAAAATTTCCGCTTTGGGACGTCCCACAGCAGAGTGAAGGGCCGGAAGCTGACGATTAATATTACTGGGCTGCACAATGTCTGCATCCACTATTGTCATACGGCCTACTCCTGCACGACAAATCATCTCGGCAGCATACGCCCCAACTCCACCTAAACCTACCACCAGCACATGAGCGTGACGCAGGCGTTTCATCTTATCTTTTCCCAGCAACAACTCCGTACGTTGCTGCCACTCTATATTAATTTCGTTCATCACCTTTCTTAAACCATTTGTAGAACCATTTTCCTACATTATCATATACTCGTGTTTCCGATTGCCCGCGAGGGTCAGAAAACGAAACAATCTCTTGCGGATCGTCCCCTAACTGATCCGGATACACAATCAACAAACTGTTATTGGCAAAGTACTTGCTGATTTGTGACGGCAGACGTTCAAAAGAAGTCTGATAAGAGATGGAACCTTTACGCGAAGACACAACCACAAACAGATGGTCATAATTCACCTGTCCGGTCAATAAAAGCAGATCATCCCACTCTTCCAATAAAGAAAACTCCGTAAAAGTATTCGCCTCCTGTTTTTCTGTCAGGGCACGCAAATGCTTCAATGTATCTTCCGTTGCAAAGAAATGCACGCGGCATCCCAATTGTTTACCCATACGGCAGAGCTGTGTCATCCATTTCAAGAAACCTTTTTCATATTCCGCCTTATCGGGAACCGCCACCACAATCCGGCGCAACGTATTGACAGGCATCAATAATTTAGCGATCATAATCTGGCGGTTCGTGCCCTTCAACAAGTTTTCCGTCATTGTACCAAAGAAAGAATCCATCAAATTCGTCTTACGATGCAAACCTATTACAATATCCGTTACCGCATATTCTTTCTGCGTATGAATAATACCTTGCGCAATATTCAAATCATAACGCAACACAGTCTTTACAGACGCATCGGCAGCAGCAGCAATCATCGCCGTACGCTCCAAGTTACGCTTGCCTATGAGTTCCTTGGTTTCTGAAGTATTATTATCATTGATCACACTCAGTGCCACCAATGACTCTTTTTGTTTAGGATGTCTCATCATCAAAGCCATGCCTACCAATCCTTCTATGGTTTCAGGATTAGCTACCGGAATCAAGATGCGTTCCTGTTCCTTACCTTCGCTGCCCTCCATCAGATTTTCCTGGGTCACCATTTTGCGTGCGGCACGCTCTGTCACAACAGAACTTATAATACAAGTGAACAAAATCATGACCACCGTACCATTCAAAACATCATCATTCAACAACCGCTCTCCATTTTCCATAATAATACCGTGACCTATCAACACAGCGGCCAAAGTCGCAGCAGCCTGTGCATTGCTTAATCCGAATATCAGGCTGCCCTCCACTTTTTTCATGCCATATATCTTCTGGGTTATCCATGCAGCCAGCCACTTACTGAATGTCGCCACTACGGTCATTACAACCGCCACTTTCAGCGCTTCACCTTCCGTAAAAAGGCAACGTACATCAATAATCATTCCCACCCCAATCAAGAAATAGGGAATAAACAGCGCATTACCCACAAACTCCAGCCGGTTCATCAAAGGAGAAACATGAGGAACAAAACGATTCAATACCAGCCCGGCAAGGAAAGCTCCCAAAATACCTTCCATCCCCACCAGTTCCATCAAGCCTCCGCCCAGGAACACCATAGCCAGCACAAATATAAATTGCATCACCGCATCCTCATATGTACGGAAAAACCACCGGCTGATGCGAGGCATTAAAAATATGATAAGTCCGAACAGCAAAACCACCTTGGCAACCAACAGCACCCAAAACAGTCCGCCTACGTCCTCACCTTTATACATACCACCAATAACAGCCAGCACCATCAAAGCCAGCACCACAGTCACCGCCGTACCACCAATAGTGATACTGACCGTCCGTTGCCGCGACAAGCCATACCGGCTGATAATAGGATAAGCAATCAAGGTGTGACTGGCATACATACTGGCCAGCAGCACAGAAGTCAGGAATCCATAGTTCAGCATACTCATGCTACTCCATATGCCCAGCCCCATCGGGATGAGGAAAGTAAACATACCAAAGACCAATCCTTTTGTCCTGTTTTTCTTGAAATCGTCCATATCCATCTCAAGACCGGCCAAAAACATAATGTAGTAAAGTCCTACCTTTCCAAACAATTCAAAACTGCTGTCACGCTCCAGAATGTTAAAGCCATACTTGCCTACCACTACCCCGGCAAGTATCATACCAATAATATGCGGAATGCGTAAACGCCCCAAAATCATAGGGGCAAACAGAATGATAATGAGTACCAGGAAGAATATCCAGGTAGGATCTGTGACCGGAAAATGTATGTTAAGGTCGAATAGTTCCATCTTTTTTTAAGTTTTATACCATAATATCGACAAAATTACGAAAAAACTTTCTTTTTTACTGATTTATATTCTAAAATGTTCTAATTTTGCACGCAGAACGTACTTACATGCTGAGAGATAGTTCTAAAGTATTACTAAATTTTATCTTATAAAACAAAAAACAAAATGAAAGTAGCAATTGTTGGTGCGAGCGGAGCTGTAGGACAAGAGTTCCTGCGTGTGCTCGATGAAAGGAACTTCCCGTTGGATGAGTTAGTGTTATTCGGTTCTTCACGCAGTGCAGGACGAAAATACACATTCCGCGGTAAACAGATTGAAGTGAAACTCCTTCAGCACAACGATGACTTTAAAGGTGTAGATATCGCTTTCACATCAGCCGGCGCAGGTACCACAAAAGAGTTTTGTGAAACCATTACCAAACATGGTGCCGTACTGATTGACAACTCCAGCGCTTACCGTATGGATGCCGACGTGCCTTTGGTAGTGCCCGAAGTGAATCCGGAAGATGCTTTGAATCGTCCCCGTAACGTGATAGCTAACCCCAACTGTACAACTATCCAGATGGTAGTTGCGCTGAAAGCCATCGAAAATCTTTCACACATAAAACGTGTGCATGTGGCTACTTATCAAGCTGCCAGCGGTGCAGGTGCAGCAGCTATGGATGAATTGTATGAACAATATCGTCAGGTATTGGCTAACGAGCCCGTGACCGTAGAGAAATTCGCTTACCAGTTGGCATTCAACCTGATTCCCCAGATTGATGTATTTACCGACAATGGATATACCAAAGAAGAAATGAAGATGTTCAACGAAACACGCAAGATTATGCACTCCGACATTCAGGTTAGCGCCATGTGTGTACGTGTTCCCGCCCTCCGTTCTCACTCGGAAAGTATCTGGGTAGAAACTGAACGCCCCATTTCTCCTGAAGAAGCCCGTGAAGCCTTTGCCAAAGGGGAAGGCCTGGTACTGATGGACAATCCCGAAAAGAAAGAATATCCGATGCCTTTGTTCCTGGCAGGTAAAGATCCGGTTTACGTAGGTCGTATCCGCAAAGATCTGGCAAACGAAAACGGACTGACTTTCTGGATTGTAGGCGATCAGATTAAGAAAGGTGCGGCATTGAACGCTGTTCAGATTGCCGAATACTTGATCAAAGTAGGAAACGTGAAATAATTTATTAAATAATTTGTCATAATCTTTATCTTTGCGTCAATCATTGGTTTAATGAATTGACCAAGATAAAGATTATATTGTTTCTTACAGTTATTCGCCCGTCAAACTATCCCACAACATTATGCTGAAAGGAAAAACACTTCGGCGGATACCGAAAAAACGAAGTGTTTTATTTATATCCCCGATAAAACAATCTTCTTGTTTCCGTCAAGAGTTCTTCTTAATATAATATAATTAAACCGTTTTACCCCAACCTTTAAACCATTCCTTACAGACAATGGAACGCGTAGCAAGCGGATAAAAGAACCATTAACCATACCAAGGAAAACGCCATACCTCCCAAAATCATTTCAGCAAATCCCCAAACAATTCACCTGACAGGCCCCCGTCTCGTCCAACCGACATGAATCAAAACACCATAAAAAAAAGAGCATTGCAACAAACTGCAATACTCTCTTCTTTCCAATATTCTATGATAGCTATTTTTTAGCATCCAAGGTATCATCAATGCTTTTTCCCGTACCCTTCAACGGGAATATATCAACCAAATTCACATCAAATATCAACGTTGAATATCCGGGAATACCTTCTGTACCATCTTTTCCGTAAGCCAATGGATAAGGAATATAAAGCTTCCATTGGTCACCGGCTTTCATACCACCAAATCCTTTCATCAAGGCCGTACTCCACCCTGCTATCACCGCACCTACCAGAAATTTTCTAGGAGTGGCAGTTTCCGGATCAAGCTCACCCTGATAACTTTGGTCAAAAACCGTACCGTTAATCAATTGACCACGATAATTCACCGCTACCGTATCCGTAGCAATAGGACTCTCAGTACCATCTCCCACTTTCTGAATCTTACAGTAAACATTATCAATGATCTTTCCTGTTTCATTCAATCCCAAAGATGGAAGTTTATAGGAACGGATGATTTTCCATTGCCCTTCTCCATTGCCTCGATTGGCTTCCGCCACTGTAGCAATGGAGTCAATATACCGCTGATTACGCTCTTCCCAGTTTGCATATGGATCTTCTGTCCCATCCGTCTCACTACATGAAACAATGGACAGGGAAGTAACAAACAGCAGACCAATCAGCCAAAGAATACTTTTATTCATAATACATTTATTATTGCAAAGTCTTCAGCAGACTTGTTATACTTACTTTATCGGCAATGATATTGTTCAGTTCCGAAATAGCTACACGCTCCTGCTGCATGGTATCACGATTACGCAAAGTTACACAATTATCCTCCAAAGTCTGGTGGTCTACTGTGATACAATACGGAGTACCGATGGCATCCTGACGACGGTAACGCTTGCCGATGCTGTCTTTCTCATCATACTGGCAGTGGAAATGGAACTTCAAGTCATTCATAATCTCACGCGCCTTCTCGGGCAGGCCGTCTTTCTTCACCAACGGCATCACGGCCAGTTTCACCGGAGCCAGAGCAGCAGGCAATTTCAATACCACACGAGTTTCACCATTCTCCAATGTCTCTTCTGTATAAGCAGCACTCATAATGCTAAGGAACATACGGTCCACACCGATAGATGTTTCAATAACATACGGAGTATAGCTTTCGTTCAATTCCGGATCGAAATACTTGATGCTCTTGCCACTGAACTTCTCGTGCTGACTCAAGTCAAAGTTCGTACGGCTATGAATACCTTCCACTTCCTTGAATCCAAACGGCATCAGGAATTCAATGTCTGTAGCTGCATTGGCATAATGTGCCAGTTTATCGTGATCATGGAAACGGTAATGATCATCACCGAAACCTAATGCCTTATGCCATTTCAAACGAGTTTCTTTCCATTTGGGGAACCACTCCAGCTCAGTACCCGGTTTTACGAAGAACTGCATCTCCATCTGTTCAAACTCACGCATACGGAAAATGAACTGGCGGGCTACGATCTCGTTGCGGAAAGCCTTACCAATCTGAGCGATACCGAAAGGAATCTTCATACGACCGGTCTTCTGTACATTCAGGTAATTGACAAAAATACCCTGCGCTGTTTCCGGACGAAGATAAATCTTCATGGCACCATCGGCAGTAGAACCCATTTCGGTAGAGAACATCAAATTGAACTGACGTACTTCAGTCCAGTTCTTGGTTCCCGAAATAGGACAAACAATCTCTTCATCAATGATAATCTGACGAAGTTCATCCAAATCATTGTCGTTCAAAGCTTTTGAGAACCGTTCATGTAAAGCGTCGCGCTTGGCCTGATGCTCCAGAACACGACCGTTGGTGCTACGAAACTGAGCCTCATCAAAAGCATCACCGAATCTCTTGGCAGCCTTGGCCACTTCTTTGTTTATCTTCTCGTCATATTTGGCAAGCTGGTCTTCAATCAGCACATCGGCACGATAACGTTTTTTAGAATCGCGGTTGTCAATCAGAGGATCATTGAATGCGTCCACATGTCCGGAAGCCTTCCAAATAGTAGGATGCATAAAAATAGCAGAATCAATACCTACGATGTTCTCGTGCAGCAGCACCATACTCTGCCACCAATATTGCTTGATATTATTCTTCAACTCCACTCCCATCTGACCGTAATCGTATACAGCGCCCAGTCCGTCATAGATATCACTGGACGGAAATACAAAACCATACTCTTTACAGTGCGATACTAATTTCTTAAAAACATCTTCTTGTGCCATTTTCTTATCTGTTTATTCTTACACTTTTGTTGTTTTTTCCTGTTTTCAACCTTTAATAAGGGCGAAATAATATGCAAAGTAAATGATTTTTTTCAATAAAAGTCGTATTTTTGCGTGCATATCATCAGAACATTAAGGAATTTAAATATATATGAGCGACGATTTTATTGATAAAGAGGAACAAAACGAAGAAAATATCCCCACGCCGGAGAACGGACACTTGGACTATAAACCTGCCGATACCAAAAACACAGGGGTGAAGCACCAGCTGAGCGGAATGTATCAGAACTGGTTTTTGGACTATGCCTCTTACGTAATACTGGAACGTGCCGTACCGCACATCAATGATGGTTTGAAACCTGTCCAAAGACGTATCCTCCACTCTATGAAAAGATTGGATGACGGCCGATATAACAAAGTTGCAAACATTGTAGGACATACCATGCAGTTTCACCCGCACGGCGATGCTTCCATAGGCGATGCGTTGGTGCAGCTAGGCCAAAAGGATCTGTTGATAGACTGTCAGGGAAACTGGGGTAACATACTGACAGGCGACGGTGCCGCTGCCCCCCGTTATATCGAAGCACGTCTGTCCAAATTCGCATTGGATGTGGTTTTCAATCCCAAAACCACCGAATGGCAAGCATCATACGACGGACGAAACAAAGAGCCGATCACCCTACCTGTCAAATTCCCGCTCTTGCTCGCTCAGGGAGTAGAAGGTATTGCTGTGGGCCTTTCTTCCAAAATCCTGCCACACAATTTTAACGAACTGTGTGATGCCTCCATTGCCTATTTGCGTGGTGAGGAATTCAAACTCTATCCCGATTTCCAGACAGGAGGCTCTATTGATGTATCACGCTACAACGATGGAGAACGCGGCGGAATGGTGAAAGTACGTGCTAAAATCAATAAAATAGACAACAAAACATTGTCCATAGCCGAAGTGCCTTTCGGAAAGACTGTCCCGGGGGTATGCGACTCTATTGTCAAAGCCAGTGAAAAGGGAAAAATCAAGATCCGGAAAGTGGAAGATCTTACTTCTGAAAAAGTGGAAATCCTAGTGCACCTTGCTCCGGGAGTATCCTCGGACAAAACCTTGGACGCGCTCTATGCATTTACTGATTGTGAAGTAAGCATATCTCCCAATTGCTGTGTAATTGATGAAAAGAAACCCCACTTCCTTACAGTCAGTGCCGTCCTTAAAAAAGCCACGGACAACACGTTGTCCCTGCTTCGTCAAGAGTTGGAAATACACAAAGGAGAATTGCTTGAAAACCTTCATTTCGCATCATTGGAAAAAATCTTTATCGAAGAACGGATTTATAAGGAAGTAAAGTTCGAGCAATCCGAAAATACAGATGCCGCCTGCGAATTCATTGATGAACGGCTGACTCCTTTCTATCCGCAATTTATCCGTGAAGTGACCAAAGAGGATATTCTGAAGTTATTGGATATCAAGATGGCCCGGATTCTGAAGTTCAACAAGGATAAAGCAGATGAGAACATAGCCCGTATCAAGGAACAGATTGAAGAAATAAACAATCATCTGGCACATATCGTAGAATATACCATTGACTGGTATCAGATGTTGAAAGATAAATATGGCAAACAATACCCCCGCCGTACAGAGTTACGTAACTTCGATACCATTGAGGCGGCGAAGGTAGTGGAAGCTAACGAAAAACTCTATATCAACCGCGAAGAAGGCTTTATCGGCACCGCCTTGAAAAAAGATGAATTTATAGCCAACTGTTCAGATATTGACGATGTGATTATCTTCTATAAAGACGGCAAATACAAAGTGGTTCGTGTAACAGACAAAATGTTTGTCGGCAAGAATGTTCTCTATGTCAATATCTTCAAGAAAAACGACAAACGTACCATATACAATGTGGTCTATCGGGATGGAAAAGAAGGGTTTCACTATATCAAACGATTCAACATTACCTCCATCACCCGCGACCGTGAATATGATGTAACGCAAGGTACGCCCGGCTCACGTATCGTTTACTTTACAGCCAATCCCAATGGGGAAGCGGAGGTTATCAAGATTACCTTAAAGCCGAATCCGCGTATCAAAAAAATCATATATGAAAAAGATTTCAGTGACATCAATATAAAGGGACGCCAGTCCATGGGCAATATCCTGTCTAAATACGAAGTACATAAAATAGCCTTGAAACAACGTGGCGGCTCTACCCTGGGTGGAAGAAAAGTATGGTTTGACCGGGATGTACTCCGCTTGAACTATGACGGACGCGGTGAATATCTGGGAGAATTCCAAAGTGACGAATTGATTTTAATAGTCCATGAAAATGGAGAATTCTATACCAGTAACTTCGATTTGAACAATCATTATGATCCGGGGATCCACATCATCGAGAAGTTCGATGCCAACAAGGTATGGTCCGCCGCTTTATTTGATGCCGATCAGGGATATCCTTATCTGAAACGATTCACTTTTGAATCCACTTCACGCCGTCTCAATTATTTGGGCGAGAATAAGGAAAGTCGTTCTATATTGCTTACTTGTGTGGCTTATCCACGCATACAAGTCATATTCGGAGGACATGACAGTTTCCGTGATCCATTGGAAATAGATGTGGACGAATTCATCGGAATCAAGAGTTTCAAAGCGAAAGGAAAACGAATCAGTACTTACAACATTGAACAAATAAATGAACTGGAACCTTTACGCTTCCCCGAACCTTCCAAAGAAGAGGACGGTGCGGAAGAGGGGACTGATGAAAACGAAGAAACTGCCGAAATTGAAGATCCGGATCATGGTAAGAGTGAAACAGATATCATTGATGAAATTACCGGCCAGATGAAACTGTTTTAAAAAATGAAGAAAATTCTCCTGTTATTACTGTCCCTGTTTTTGGGTCTGTCTTCGCAGGCGCAGGAAGACAGCTTACAAGCAAACCGCTACGTTATGAGGGCTACTCTTTACGGTGCCGGTTTTACAAATATATTGGACACCTATCTTTCACCGATGGAATATACCGGACCCGAAATTCGTATCCTGCGTGAAAGTATGCGCATGACCAAACTGATGAATGGCAACGTGTCTGTTCAAAGTCTGTTCCAAGCCAATCTGTCCCTGACAGAGAATAAAGCAGAAACAAGTAATGAAATGGCAGGTATGGTCAATTGGAATTATGCACTGCATTACCAGTTCCGGCTGACAGAAAACTTGAAGATACTGGCGGGTCCCATGCTGGACTTGAACGGCGGGTTCATCTATAACATGCGAAATTCCAATAATCCCGCCCAAGCTAAAGCATATGTCAATCTGGCGGCATCGGGTATGGTCATCTATCGGTTTCATATCGGTAACTATCCGCTGATAGCCCGTTATCAAGCCAATCTGCCTGTCATGGGGATTATGTTTTCCCCGGAATACGGACAATCTTATTATGAGATATTCAGTTTAAAGAATGGCGGCAAGAATGTGCTGTTCACTTCCCTGCATAACCAACCTTCCTTGCGACAGCTGGTTACATTGGATTTTCCTATCCGGTCGGTCAATATGCGTTTCGGATACCTATGTGATATCCAGCAGGCGAAAGTCAATAATCTGAAAAGTCATATATGGTCACACGCCTTTATGATAGGTTTCGTGAAAAACTTTTATTTATTAAAAGGTAAGAACAAAGTGGCGATGCCCAGCCGGGTCAGCCCTTATTAATATAGAGGATGAAAAGAAATAGTTATATTTTTATCAGTCTGTTATTGTCTGTTGTATTATTTACTTCGTGCATCACGGAGGACGAATACGACAACTCCCCCGAAGGCAACTTCGAAGCATTATGGCAGACTATCGACCGCCAGTATTGTTTCCTTGACTATAAAAAGCAGGAATACGGATTGGACTGGAATGAAATATACAGCCAGTATAAACAGAGAATATCCAAAGGCATGAATAATGAACAGTTATTCGAAGTTCTGGCAGATATGCTGAACGAGTTGCGTGACGGACACGTAAATCTGTCTTCCAAACTGGAGTACTCCCAATATCGTGAATGGTTTGACAGCTATCCGGCCAATTTCAGCGACAGCATCCAACGTGTTTATCTAGGTAAGGATTATGCCCAATCCTCGGGTATGAAGTATCAGATATTCGAGGACAATATAGCCTATATTTATTGTGGCAGTTTCCAATCGGGCATCGGTGAAGGAAATCTGGACGAGGTTCTAAACAAACTGGCTATTTGTGATGGGTTGATTATTGATGTGCGAAATAATTCGGGTGGTAATCTTACCACAGCCGAGAAATTAGCCGCACGTTTCACGAATGAAAAAGTGCTGGTAGGCTATATGTCCCATAAAACCGGACCGGGGCACAATGACTTCTCCACTCCCAAAGCAGTTTGGCTGGAACCGTCACTAGACCGTGTACGCTGGCAAAAACAGGCGGTAGTGCTGACTAACCG
>PPYF01370488.1_pt1 | contig 22668 bp, 19 predicted proteins | sample 1559871 | NCBI WGS metagenome assembly PPYF01 (sample SAMN08240021, study PRJNA423297) | Human gut metagenome, whole genome shotgun sequencing project.
GCCCATACGCACCTGCGCCAGAAAGTCCCGCGCAAAATCCGGACAGAGCGAACAGGCCTGCTGCAAAAGCGAGTCGTCGCCCTTGCTTATGTAAATTTGCAGAAAGTCCGCAAAAACTCCTACAGCCAGCCGTTGAAAATCCTTATAGTAGCGACCGTGAAAATGCATGTTGCAGACGTTATAGGCGCGTAATTCATTGAGGCCGTGAACGCCACGGTGCATGACGTGATCGCCTTCCGCCGTGGCATACAGTGACGTCGCATGGCGGCGGTAAACTGCCATATGCGCCCGTAGATAGCCGATGAGGCCCGTTTCCGCGTGCAGCAGATGCCAGTACCAGTCGCCGGGAACGAGCGTGGGGTCAAACCAGTCCGGCAGACCTTCGGTAAAACGCCAGCGATACACGACGGAATTGGTCTGGATAAGATTGGCGAACAAGAGGTCTTTGAGAGTATAGAATTTTCGTAGACCGCCGGGCAAAAGCTCTTCAGGAGGATAAACCCGCGATGGTGAACCATCCTCATACAAGACATCCACAGGATGAAAACAGAGACCGCACTCCGGGTGAGCCTCCAGAAAATCCACCTGCTTTTGCAGTTTGAGGGGATCGGTAAAGTAGTCGTCGCCGTCGCAGAGAGCGGCATATTTGCTGCGACAGCGGCTGAACAGGGCGCGCACATTCGCTCCCTTGCTGCTTCTGCGCGCCAGCAGCACTGGCCTGATGCTTGTATGCCTGTCCGCATAGGCTGCAATGACGTCCTGTGTACCGTCAGTGGAGCAATGATCAACAATAATATGCTCTACGGGAAAGTCCGTCCGTTGTGCTAAGACGCTTTCAATTGCATTACCTATATACGCTGACTGATTGTGGGCTAGGGTGAGTACGGTGAGCAACGGCTCTGGACGACGGGGAGATTCCGGCGCAAGGACAGAGGCCAGCAGGCGCTCTTCTGCCGACAGCACAGGCATGTCCGGAACCAGGCGGCGCCGCAGCGCTGCCGCCGCATCAGACGGCAAAGCGGCAATAAAATCCCGCGCTTCCCTCTCCGTCAACGGCGGACATGCCGAACGCGGTATCTGCGGATGCAACGCGGGAGGCATACAGAGGTCTTTCTCAGCGCAGGCGGCAAGTTTCGCCAGGCGCGGCAAACAATCTTGCTCGAACTCAAGCGCCTTGGCGCGGACAGCAGACGGGCTTGCCAACCAGGGCTCAAAGAAAAGGCCCGCCTCCTGCCGCTGCAAACACTGAATGACAGAGCTCTCTTTTATGAGAGGCCATTGGTTGCCTTGTGCTCGTAGCAGGTGCGCGAAGTGGAAGTTTCGCTGCGAAGCAACTCCTTCAATGGAGCACGGCGGACTACTCTCCGGCAGAGGACATCCCAAGCGGCCGAAGACGTTGTCCAGCAGCTCTGGGTCCCCCCTGTCCACACAGGAGTCGCCGCTGTCCACCAGCACATCAACATGTTCGACGCCGCACTCGCGGTGTGCCAGGGCAAGCAAATCCGTCGCAAGGTAACGGCGTCGAGCGATGTCTACCATATCGGGCAGAGAAGGTTTGTTTCCCGTCCTGTATTGTATTGTGCGTATAGCCTGTTCAAGGCGGCAAGACATACGGCCCATCATAACGAGCATGTGAAACTCGTAGTTTTTGAGTGCTGGCATATGTCGCAGATAATCCAAAAGCTCCTGATGCCATGCCGGAAATGGCGAACCATACAAGAGAATATTTCGTCCCCCTTCCGCCAGACATATTACTTCTTTCAGCAAGTTTACGACATCCGGGGGGGGTTGCGTCTTAAGTCGGTCAGCAAAAAACCATAATCTGTTATGCGAAGGTACGCCAAAGATGGAAAAAGGAAGCGGCATATGCAAACCTTGGTGTTGAAGCGCAAGGCGCTGTGCCGCTAGAGCGGTGGATATGGACCCGTAGCGAGCGGAAAGATCCGTATACAACAAAATCCGGGGCATGGTGCTATTCCTCTTTGAGTGCATTGAACTGCCGTAACTAGCGAATAAAATGAGTTTTCATATACTTTCAAAATAGGGCGTCGAGTCAAGCTACATAAGTCTGTATTTCGATATGATCATCATGCACGACAAAGCTCATGGTAATAGTTCCATTTTTCTAATTTATCTTCCGCAATACTTTGGACACATGCAAGCTCAGCATCAAGCAAAAATAGAAGTTTATCATAATATTTTATATTGTTGTGAAGATATTGAATGACATCATGGCAGGTTATTTTTTTATTATTCCATATTGATAAAATATAGTTAACATATTGTTCATAATAATGAATATAATTTCGGACAATATTGAATGCATCTTCGTCCATGGGGGGGGATATATCGCTATCACAGAAAATAGTATAAATTTCACCGTTTACGTTTTTGGTATCGATAATATAATGTTTTTTCCATTGATTAAAATAAAAATCATATAAAAATGATTTGCAAAATGAAATTTTGCCAAATCTTCTATTGCCATTTTTTGGAAAAATAGAAAATACTACATTTTCGATATATTTTTTCAGTTTTGTCAATAATGTTTTTTTAATAACAGTTGAGATATCCTCCTCAAATAATATTCTTGGATTAATTTGTGCGGCGGAGTTCAAATTTATCCATGATGCATTTTGATACAATCTATTTTTATAGGCATTATATGGAATTTTTATAATATTATCCAATCCTGATGGCATTTTTATATTCATAAATCTAGAAACACCTACAAGTGTATCATATATTTTGTCTGCTGATAAATCTTGTGTATCTATTGGCAATACATTACCATACGATACAACCGTTTTTAATTGAGAGCTATACCTCAAAGTTGTTTTGAATTCCAAAATTCTATCAAATGTTTTATTATTTAACCCACATATTCCATTATGTATATTAAATGGGTTTATTTGGTGGCCGATACCATGATTTATATGAGATGTAATCAAGGCTACTGGATCACGCATAAGCCAAAAAATATTTTGATTTTTATTTCCATAGGAAATTTTTTTTTCAAGCTTACGATCGATAGTTAATCCATAATGATAGATATGTTCTGACTTTGGTAATGGATAGTTTTTTATTGTAAATTTACGTTGACTAAAATGCCATCTCCAATGTGTGGAAGGAATACCCATCAGGTTAATACAGTATAAAAAAGACTGCATCCCCGCGCCATGGGGACTAACGACATAAAAATCTATATCTGGTGTCATAAAAATACCTTCTGCGCGCCTAAACCGTCTTACACTCTACGAGCCCAGCTTAATATAATCTCCGGGCGGATGCGGGCGGCATGGCTTTGTACCACCTCAAGCATGCCGTCCAGCACCTCATCGTCCAGGGGGTGCGGCACAACGCCCAGTTCCCTCAGGGCCTTATAGGTGGGATGGTAATAGTGTTCCTCAGCCTCAGTGCGAGGATTTTTTATATGTTCCACGGCCACCTTCAGCCCGTGCCGCCGCCCGGCCTCCTGCACGCGGCGGGCCAGTTCCCGCACGCTGAAGGTTTCCGTAATCTGGTTGAAAATGCGCAACTCCCCGGCCCTAGCCGAGTGCTTGACAGCCGCAGCCACGCATTGCAGCGTATCTTCAATGTTGATATAGCCGCGCGTCTGCCCCCCCTTGCCGTAGATGGTTAGGGGATGTCCCGCCACAGCCTGAACGATGAAACGGTTGATGACCGTGCCGAACTGATCGTCATAGTTGAAATAGGGACCTAAGTCGGGATATCGGCGGCTTTCTTCCGTTTCCAGGCCATAGACCGGCCCCTGCATGAGATCCGTCACGCGTAAGTTCCAGGCACGCACAAAAAACCACATCAAATCCGTATCCATGATTTTGGTGGTGTGATAGACGGAAGCTCCCTGCCGGGGAAAGAGGAAACGATCCTGACGGCCCTTGTGCGCAATATCCAGCCAACCTTCCTCAATATCAATATTGGGTGTGCCGTATTCGCCCATGGTGCCGATGTGGATAACATGCGTGCGCGGACTCCTGTCGCGCACCGCGCACAGCAGATTGCTCGTGACCCGCAGATTGTTGACAATGGTCAGATCCGTACAGCGGTAATCCAGTTGGGAAAAGGGCGCGGAAGGCTGCTCCGCATAGTGCAATACGGCCTCGGGCGATCCCGGCCAGGGCGCGGCGCATAGCCGCTCGTAGCCTGCGGGATCAAACAGGGCGCGCATGTTCTCGGGTTCCGCCAAATCCAGCTCGGCAAAACGGATGGGCCTCCCGCCTGTTTCTTCCCACAGGGTAGTGCGCCGTTCCAGACGCGGCACAGGATAGAGAAAATCCAGGCCGTAGCGCGCGCAGAGTTCCCGCCGCAGATAATTATCCACCACAGTGACTTCGTACCCTAGAGAGCTGAACCGCATGGCGGAAGGCCAGCCCAGATAACCGTCCCCGCCAAGGATAAGGATATGCCCGCTCATGCTACGCCCCCTTGTGCGGCAAGAGGCCGCTCTCGCGCAGATAAGCAGCGATCTCTTCCCGGCTGAGCAGGGTTTGCTCGTGCGAACGGTAGACCTGCCCCTTTTCATGCGGCTGCGCGTTTTCGTAGCGGTAATCCACACCGTACAACCCCCGAAAGGCGGGTAGGATCACATAAAAATTTTTGAGTTGCAGGGAACGGTGGCTCTCTTCCTCGGTCAGCAATTCCTCATAGAATTTTTCTCCGGGCTTGACCCCAATAATGTTGATGGAAATATCTTCCGGGCGAAGGCCATAGTACGGAGCGAGGCAGTCCACCATGACAGCCGCCAGATCCGCAATGCGCAGGGTACGCATTTTGGAGACAAAGACCTCGCCCCCCTGCGCCAAATCCAGGCTTTCCAGCACCAAGTTTACCGCATCCCGAGTACTCATGACAAAACGGGTCATGTCGGGGTCGGTCAGCGTCACCGGGCCGCCTCGGGCGATCTGCTGTTGAAAGAGCGGGAACACAGAGCCGTGGGAGCCCAGCACATTGCCGAAACGGGTAGAGAAAAACAGCCCCGCCTCATGGCGTCGGGCCGAGGCCTGGGCCGCGCTCATCAGGCGCTCGCCCATAAGCTTGCTGGTTCCCATAACATTGGTGGGATTGACCGCTTTGTCCGAACTGGTAAAGAGCACTCGCCCCACCCCAGCGCTGCGAGCGGCCTCGATAACGTTGGATACGCCCAGAATATTGGTTTTAACCGCCTCGGAAGGAGACAATTCGCAGGAGGCCACATGCTTGAGGGCCGCCGTATGCAGCACCACGTCCATGCCCGCGAACAGACTTTCCAGGCGCTGCGCATCGCGCATGTCACCAAAGGCAAAGAGTCCGCTCTCATTATTGTCTATACCCAGCACTTCCGTGTACTGCGGAAGCCCGGCCAGGGCCTGTAACAGTGCGTGGCCAATAGTGCCGCAGCAGCCGGTGACAGTGATGTTTTTTTTGTTCATGAGCTTTGTTCCTTTGCAGCAACACGACACTGCACTAGCGTTCCATATTCCGGCCGAAGTCTTACGGCATCCGCATCCGCCCCAAAAGTACCGTGCGTAATGGCTCGCACCAGCAGGGTCGCCGTTTTGGATGCCGCGTTATCGATGCAGTAATCACCGAAAATATTTTTCTGCCCAGCTGGCAGACGGGCGGCATAGTCGGACCACCAGGAATGATTTTCCATCCTGTCCAGAATGGCCGACGTATCCATCAGGTTAATGGGAGGATTCAAATACTCAAGAATATCAACACAAACATTGTCACCGGGAAAGTTGCCCGGCAGATAGATCTTGTGACTGCCCAGCTTTTTTCTGCTCACTCCTCTACCCCCCTCATGGGTGAGAGGCGTATAATAGGGAATGACCGATAGACCGAGCATGGTGGACGAGGCCAAGGTACCGGAGTGATAGCCTGCCAAGATAAAGTCTGCCGCAAAACGCAGAAGATTGGGAGCGAAACCATCTTCACTTGGCCAAACATACGCACCCCGCACAATAGGTGGTGCCATGCCGGGGACCGGCAACATTTTTACGACAAGGTTGACGAGGGGAGCAAGCCGTTCCAAGGCCGCGACCACCTGGCCCAGGTGGCTGACCTCGTCCAGCAGGAAAGCCACCACAGGCTTGCGCGCGTCCAGAGTACAGCCGATTTTTTCCTCCAGCATGCCTCGCAGCCGATCCTTCGGCCAGTGGCGTTTTTTGGCCCAGTCGCCGATATGGTAAGGTCCGGAATAGGCATATTCGTTCCGCATCTTGCACGGCAAGTGCATAAGCTGCGTAAAAGCCTGTGAATCGCGCGCGACCTTACTGTCTTCTCTGCGGCGCGCCTGCCGCTGAGAGGCCGCAATATACAGGCGGGCAGCAATATTACCTGAATTAAAGAATGCATCTACCGCATGGGTAAGAGCCATAAAGGTCATATGCCGCAGATTTTTCCAGTTAAATAACGGCATGCAGGAATAAAAATTACGATTGACAACAGCATTTTTGTAGGCAGACAAACTGTCTGCCGTCAGAGGAGAAACGGAATATCCTTCATCCAGAAGACTGCTTATATGTGCAAAAAGTGGTTTGCTTAGGGTATTAAAAGAAATGATATCCTCTTTGGATTGGTACCGAGTGCCCAGATAAACATCGACAAATTCAGTAGGCAAACAGCGTATGACGGCGGAGTAGAAAGGTACTTCAACAGCTGATATAATAAAAGCCAGTTTATGCATAAATTTTTTCGCTATTGAATATACTTGCGTGCATGCTTTCAATTACCAAGTTTAACGGATGAACTGAATCTGCAGTAATTAATAACAAATTTTTATAGTATACATCCGCTCTAAAGAATGATATTGTATAAAATTACGAATTCTTGTTATATATGTTTATATTTTCTTGCCGTAATATGAATGAGACTTTTTATTTTCAAATCAACTATTGAAAATCCTGCATTTTCTATCATATTCTTAATAGTGTCCTTAAAATAATAATAAAAATGCTCTCGGCCGAATAATTGCCATTTTTCACCTTTTCTAATATGGCTATTGGTTTCAAGATAAAGTGTTTTTATGTATATAATGCCGCCATCATTGAGCATATTATTGATCTTTAACAAATCATCAAAAGGGGTAAATGAGTGTTCAATATAGTCCAAAGCTGTAATAATATCATATGTATTTTCGGTTGGTAATTTTAATGTCGGCATATTATAAACATCAAAACCTTGTTCAGAAAGCGTGTTGCAGGCATATGAATTAACTTCATTGCCGGATGCTACCAATCCTAATTTTTTGTACGCATGCAGCATTGTTCCCGCACCGAAGCCTATATCAAATGCTTTTTTCGCATGCGGCGCACGCAAAAAAAGTTTTTTTGCAATTTCATCATGGATAGACTGGACATTAGGTCTATTCAACTTTCGATAAAAAAATTCCTGTCCATAGCCTTCAAAATATTTTATAACATATGATTCTGTAGGGCGAGGACTTGCATATACAAGGTTACAGTTTGAACACCGCACAATCTGAAAGTTATCTCCTCCATACCAGTCAACATTTTTAGTAGAGAGATAGGGAATAGACTTGGATTCCCCACAAAATGCGCAAGACGGAAATTCATTATTAACACTTAAAGTATTATTTTTATGTCTTACAAAATATGTCTGATTTTGCGTATCTATATTTTGTTTTCTTTTAAGTATTTCATTTTTACTCAATGCAAAATTAAAATATGTTTTTCTATTTTCATACATTCTTGTGTCTATACAAATTATGTCCTGATTTAAATTATAATTAATCCTAAGTCTATATTCAATAACTCTTGCAAACTTGCTGAAAATGACAACAGGATATTTATGTAAATCTGCAGTGAAACGATTTAATGAAATAATATCTATTCCATCCACGCTATGCATGTCGTCGGTATATTTATCAACCAAAATACATATCGGCATTACGGAAGTAAACATCTGCTTAAATTCATTATACAATTCGCCACAACCAAAAAAAATCACGTTTTGGGTGTGTAGTGACTGTATTTTTCTGTTTATATATTCCTTCCATGAACTTTCAGGTATACTGTCATAATCAGTACACATATCTTTTATAATATTAACTTGACTAGACTTTCTCTTTTTATTTACAGAATTACGCGCTAGAGACTCTGTAAAAAAAATTTCCCATGCATCATATACCACATCGGGATTAAATTTGGCTGCCTGCGCCCAAGCATTTGTGCCCAATTTTCTCCGTAATTCATCATTTTCCATAAGTCTGGTCAATGCCGCAGCAAGAGAATCCACGCGTGATGCGGTAGAGGCAAGAATTCCATTAACTTCGTGCTCAATAAGAAAATTTGTACCGATACTGTCTGCATAACCTACTGAAGGAATTCCATGGCACATAGCCTCACAAACACAATTTGGCAAGCCTTCGCTTAATGAAGTTATACAATGGATAGCAGTTTTTTTATATACTGCATCCATATCATCAATATTTTCGATCAAAAAAACTCGCATGGGTGTAAATTGCGTACGTATTTTTTCCTTCAATTTTTCATAAAAATCCTTTGTGGATTGCGACACCGTGGTACATAGTATAAGATTCCAGTCGGGAAACTTGTTATATATTTTCCAAAAAGCTTCCAAAACAAATATCGCCTGCTTATGAAGTTTTGCACCTCCTATATGCAAAATATTTTTTTGTGTGAATGGATTAATTGCATTATTCTCGGACAATTTAAAAGCATTAGGAAAGGCATAGACCAAATCCTGCAGTTGCGCAGGAAAACTTTTTTTGTATTCATTTTGGGTAACCCTGATGCCAACACTATTCTTCAAAATATCCGCTCGCATTTGCGCGGCAATAGAAGCCCCTCCCCAATTTTCATGCATAATTCTTTGAGGATTTGAACATTCCTGAAAACAGATTGGTATTTCCAAATCATATACCAAATTGTATAAATTTATAACTTCCCATGCTGCATAGAAGATCAATATCAAATCCGGATTCAGTGCGCGAACTTTTTTTCTGAATGACTGTATCCCCTCCAAAGTATTATCCCAGGATAATAAAGGTGAGCCTTCAGGAACAGGATATTGAGGTAAATTTGTTAAATTCAATGGGGTGAGTTTATAAGCAAAGGATACTTCATGCCCACGTGCTGTCATCGCAAAGCCAAGCTCGGCTGCAACTCGCTCCGCCCCCCCCTTACCTGTAGTAAAAGAAGGCATGCAAAGTAAAATACGCATAATATTGCTCCTGAAGTATTCAAACCAAAGGCCCGTACAACCTGTTCATATCAATTCCATGCCTTATAGAGAGGGATATAATGCGCAGTGCAATATCAGCAAGTTTCATTTTTTCACATTTTGAAGCATTTTTAATGTGATGTATAATTCTTGAATCGTAATTAAGGATAGAATTGTCATTCCCCTTCAGTGAACGGAAATAAGCAGGCAGCATATTGATAATGGAAAATTTAACATAAGATCCCCTCAAGCCCCGTAACCAGTGCAAGGGAGAACGGGCAAAAATATCTCTTCGCAGGTTGCCTCTCTCCAAAGACCAAATCTGAGCCGCATAATACAAATACCGCCAAGGATGCCGGAAAACTCGCCGCCACCAAAGCCTTTTTTTATGTCCCTTGTATGCCGCTCCCTCATAAAGCAAAGCCTCCCAGGCCGCATGTGTTTTTTCAGGGGCGAAGCGCTCCACATCCTGCCGTCCCTGCCAAGCATACTGCACACGCAAGCCAGGTTCTGCCATGAGCCGCCGTAAACAGGCTGCCAACGCGGATGGAGTATCTTCCGCTGCCAGCAGGCCATTATGCTCGTGCACAATAATCTCATTGGTTCCCGGGCAAGTCTGAAAGCCCAGCACCGGCAAGCCGTGGGCCATAGCTTCCCGCAAGGCTAGGGGACAGCCTTCCGCGCTTGAGGGTAGCGCAAAAATATGGGCTGCCGCATAGTGTTCAGCAAGTTTGTCCGGTGATTCCACATAGCCGGGCAGGACAATACGACCCACAAGCTTGTGCTCCTCGATGCAAGCCTCAATCGCAGGGCGTTCAGGCCCATCCCCCACTAGAATCATTTCCCATTCCGGAAACTGGGCTGCCACCATGGCAAAGGCTTCCACCAAGAGCGGTAAACGCTTTTCCGGAGAGAACCGGCCTGTATAGAGAATACGAAATTTCCCATTTTTCGCGGCTTTATCTGCTTGTGCAAAGATAAAGGCAGGCATGGTCAAACTGCTGATAATACGTACCCTGTCGCGTAATTCCTGCGGCAAAGCCAAAGTATAGGAAGACATGAGGATATGCTTAAAGTCCGCGCAATAGGCCCCAAGTTCATAAAATCTGCGACTCTTCCATAATGACTTTATACAATACTCCGGGCTTCCTCGTTCTGATAAAATGACAGGATATGGTGTTTGCCGCAAGGCAAGGGAAAAAAAACATCCTTGAGCTCCACTATTGACAACAAGTACAACATCAGGATCAATTTCTTTTGTAAGACGACATATTTTATCCTGGATATTTCTGGCAAACATAATATTTATGCTTCGTAAACACACAGCTTTTGGAAACTGATAATACAGACCATGTTCCCCAATAGGCAAATGAGTAACATGGGTAATTTTATGTCCTTTTTGACAAAGAAATTTGTATAGCCAAGCATAGGATTGCTGTACCCCGCCAATCTTGCCAAGAAAGCTTTGACCAAAAACTAAAATATTTAATGGCTTACTATTCATAAAATTTTCTCCAGTTTTTTTAATCCCAGCAATCCTGAAAATATAATGTAAAAACAATTCGTTAAAGATATAAAGAAACTTTTACTTTTCATAAAACTTTTAATTAATGAAGTGTCATTATTTGTATATAACGTATCTTTAATTGATTCATACTTGGAAAACCAATCAATAAATACTTGATAATTTTTGTTTTGCTGCTTTAACATATTCTGCTGTTCACAAATATAATTTCTAAGATGCTCCCAAGGAGTGGAAGCTATTTTCCAAAGACAAATCTGGGCCAGAGCCTTGAGGGCATCCGTGCACTGACTGCGTGAAGCTGCAGCGATAAATTCCGGCCTTTCCCAATAGAGTAAAGACCAAAAAATATGCTCGCTTGTATCCCCTTCCTGCGGCAAAGGCCAAATTGCAGCCGAATTTGTTACGCGGAAATCCGCATAAGGCGTCAGTTCCACTTCACCATGAGCAAGAAAAGCAAGATCACTCAAATCAGTCAATATATTATTAATAGGATTCGACATTTCTTCGTACAATGATTTGAAATAGGCGGGAAAAGCCTCACTATACATACATGAAGAAGCCTTTCCAATGCTTATGCCTTTTACATCACCTGCCCCTTGGCGGATACATGCACATATATGACTTCCTAAAAATGTTTTACATTTATCTGATTGTATATAAAATGCACCATGACTGCAAAAACAAAACGGCGGCGCAAAGCGTACAGGATAATCACACATACAGGCTGCTGCATCCATAGGCGCAGTTAATAATAAGGGGGTCAGCTTTTGGGTGGGCGCAACAGCAAAACCATGCGCCAGCATTCGTTTTTCTCCCCTTTCATGATAGGCAAAGCTCAAAGAGGAAGCGGCAAAGATATTATTTGTGTTCTGCTTCAGGATGCTGATCAAGGTTGCTATAGTCTCTTTTTCCGGAAGAATAGATGGTGAAAGATAAAAAAATATTTCACCTTGAGCCAATTCTTGTGCTCTGCAACGTGCCGCAAAAACACTCAATGAATCATTTTTTATAAAGGAAAAACGTTCTCCAAAAAGTTTTTCCCCCGCACATTCGGCTATTTCCTGAGGGGTATCCAATAATAATGACGACATTAATAGGATTTCATAATCATCCTCGATTTCAGATTCATAAATACATTGTAAAAGGGCGTGAACCCTTTCCCAGGGGTCGAAGCAATCAACAATGAAGGAAATCATCCATATATCCCATGCAAATTAGTGAATATCGCCCCAAAAAAATCATTTTTTGGTAAACCAGTGTACCGTCTGCAAAAGGCCCTCCGACAGGGGAATGGCGGCTTTCCAGCCAAGCATACGCTCAGCCTTGGAAGGATCGGCAAAATTGCGTACAATATCCCCAAGTCGTATCGCTTCATGGCGTACAAGACCGGCGTCAAGACCGCAGACTGTCAAGGCGTGCCGCAACGCCTCCGTCAAGGCATGCAGGGAATGTTCAACTCCGGTGGCAATCTGAAAAAGCTCCCCACCCAAGTTGGGCCTTAGCGTTGCCAGCCAGATGGCTTCCACCAAATCTTCGACAAACAAAAAATCGCGCGTTTGTTCACCGTTACCAAAGACAAGCCATTCCTCCCCCTGCAAGGCGGCATTGATGAACTTGGCCACAACACTGCTCTTATGGCGTGAATAGGGGCCGTATACATTACTGAAACGCAAGCTGACAGTTTCCAGACCGTAGCAGTGAAACCAGGCCGAGCAATAGCCTTCGCCCGCTAGCTTGCTTGCTCCATAGGGGGACACTGGAGCTGCCACGGCCTTTTCCGTGATGGGCGGTACGGCGTTGCCTGTAGGAGCGCCGCTGGAAGCGAAGATGAAGCGCCGCACCCCGTGACTGCGAGCGCAATTGAGCAAGGTAAAGGTGCCCAAGGCATTGAGTCGGAAGTCTTGAACCGGATCCGCCACAGACTTGGGCACCCCCGTATTGGCCGCCAGATGCACGATAACATCCATGTGCCGCACGGCTTGGGCAACATCGTCCGTATTGATAATATCGCCGCTGAGCAGTTGCACCTCGCCCGCAGACGGCGCAAGCGTCCCGTCCGGCACAGATTCATACGTGCAAACTTCAGCAAGATGGCGACCATCGCAAACGCTGCCGTTATCAAAAACTCTGATGCCGATTTCAGGCTCCCGTAACAAACGACGGATCAGATTTCTGCCGATGAAGCCGCAACCTCCGGTAATCAGCCAATTGGGGGACATATACTTCTCCTCAGCGCACGGCACGGTGCTACATAAATACAGCGGGCAGGGGCACGCTTCCGGCCTGGGTGTATTGCATGATTTCCTGGCGCGGCGCGGCCCAAGTGTGCCCTGCGATATCGTGGCGCACCACGCAAAAATTCAAAGCATCAACTTTACAATAGGCGACGCATGGCGTAAAAAATATATTTTTGAACAATATCGCAACATCAGTATAGGCATAAGCCTGCTCCTGATAGGCTGCATACAAAGCATAATTCTTTTTCATGGCTATAGATCCACCAGTAAATTTTAATATTGAATAGCTGGCATTGCCCATACTAAATACAGTATTGTCTTGACTTATTTCTTCTACCCCAAGTATGGAGACAAATCCGTTGTTTTCAAATGTGATAAACGATCTTGAGTTGCTCAAAGCATTGATGTCGAATTCTCGAAAATATATCATTCTATCCGAAACATAATTGTGTCCATATAGATCGTCGTCATCCAATCTGAAGACATATTCGCCTTTTGCTTCCTGCAGTCCGGCATTCATGACCATCCCCGTGGAATACTCGCGCGGCACATGGACAATCCGAATGTCCTGCCTGTCGGTAGGCAGGGAAGGAATCTGCCCGGCATCACCGTTAAAGACATAGACAAGTTCTTTGCAGGGATAGCTCTGCTGTTCGTATTGGCGCAGCACATGGGCCTGATTTTGGGGCCGCATGCTGGGAGTGACGATGCTTGCCAGCGGCTTGGGCACTGCGGTACGGCTGATGCCGAGCCAACTGTGGATGGCGTCCATACGGTGGGCGAAGGTGTGCCGGTTGTGCGCCGCCCGCCAAGCCAGATGGCCAGCTCGTTCCCGCTCCAGAGATTGTGCGAGTAATTCAGTATACCGTGTTTTTATAGCCTCAGGAGAGGGGAGAATTTCGACAAAATCTTTCAGGAACGTTTCGTTATGTCCGGCGTTGCCGCAGTGCAGCACCGGGCAGCGGCATGCCGCTGCCTCAAGCGCGCGCCAGTGCTGGGCGGGGGGGAGGCAGCCCGGCGCATCTTCCACGGAAAGATAGGCTCCGACCGTCTTGTAGAGTTCTTGGACAATAGTTTGTGATACATCCCCACGAACATGGGCCGCCAACGCTCTGTGCGGAAAGCGCTCAAGGTTATACGGCGTCGTCAGCATGCCCGTATCTATAATGTGCAAATTCATATCCCGCAGGGCGTCCAGAGTTTCCCTGACAAGGGGAAAACGCATCATGCGGGCGATGCCGTCAAAGAGCAGCGTAGGCGGGTATTCCGCCAGCTTGAAATTGGTCAGCGGATTGAACTGCTCGGGGGCGAAGGCCCAGGGCAGAGGGTGGGCGGCTATGCCGCTGCGGGTCAGGCGCTCCAGCGCCAGTGTGTCAGCGCAACCCACGAAGTCAAAGGTACGCATGCCTTCCAGAAAAAAGTCCAGCATGTCCTCGCCCAGCGTATACCAAAAAACACTGGGCACCCCCGCCATGCGCGCTGCTTCCGCCAGGGTGTGGAGCTGAGCGGCATAGGCGGCGCTGTCAAAGGCGTGCAGATTCCATGCGCGGGCGCTGTCATACAAGCAGGATTCCACCAGCAGATAGTCGGGCCGGGCCAGGCGCAGCACGGCCTGCCAGTTGGAAGACGTCAGCTCGTAACAGGCGTTATGCCAGGCAAAACCGTCATGCACGCGCGGACTGGCAATCATGGCCACGCGAGCTAGTTGTTGGCGTTTTACAGGCAGGGCGGCCAAGGGGCGCTCCAGGCTCGGCGGCAGAAAGTACAGCAGGGCTCCCAGCGCTTCCGGGGGCACATCCACGGAATCCCCGCTGCATCCGAAACGCAACAAACGGCTCCTCGCGGATGCTTTGCGGATAATCATGCCGCGCCCTGCCGTGTCTGCAATTTTTTCCAAAGGACACGCAGGCGTGCGCTGTGTCGCTTGCGGCGCTGCCGCATGTTCTCTTTTTCTCTGCAAGCGGCCTGCGCCTGCAAGCGGCGTTCATCCTCCAGGCGGTGCATGTAGTGTCGGTGCAGACTATCGCTGTGCAGAAAAAGCCTGCTTTCAAAATCCTGCCGGGCCTCCAGCAGCTTGCGTTCGGCGGCGTCCAGCAGGGCCAGCCAGTCTGCCTGATTTTCCGGCAGCGGGGGCAGGCCGGAACATATTTCAGTGGTTTCCGTCTGTCCGGCCTGCGGCGTCCGCCCTGCCTGGGCCAGCAAACGCCGTGCGTGGGCGTCCAGAGTGCCGCAGTCAAGGCAGTCCACATATTGCCAGCCGCTTTGCTCCACCTGTGCCGCGTAAGCCGTTTGGGCCGCCGCTTCCAGCGTCTGCCAGTCCTCTCCCCGCGCATGGGCGCGCAAAGCCCCATAAAGTTGACGGGTCAGTGGTGAAAGCGCCGTTTCATCCAGCGACGGTAAAGGCTCCAAGCACGGCGCGCTGAAATTCTCCGGTAATTGCGGCGCGTCCGGGCCAAAGAATTCCAGAATCTCACGCGCCACAGTCCGCCAGGCTGTGGCGTCCAGAGCGTCCGCCTCTATAAAATGTAGACGCCGACCGCCATGACGGATGGCCGCTGCCGCAGTGTTGCGCCAGACATATTCGCTCAAGCGGGCCGCCTGTCCCTGGTTACGCCGCAGGGCCGCCACCTCGCGCGCGGGATGGGAAAAGAAAAAATACAGCTCCACACGAACTTTCAGTGCCTCCACGGCCTCCAACACCAGAGGCAGGACCAGGGGAGTGAGATGATCGGCGCAGAGAAAGGAACCGCCCTGCAGGGATTGCCCCAGGCAGCGCGCCACAAGGCGGGTATAATATTCCCGCTCTTCCGGGCTGACGCGATCTTCAGGCACTTCGGCAATGGGGGGCAGGCCCATGTCTTCAAAAAAACGGCGGATGGCCGACCAGTACCACAACGCCCCATGCGGCGGCATATGCCGTATGGTCAGTGGGTTGCGCAGGGAACCGAACGGAAGGCCGCAACGCAGCCCCATGCTGCCATAGGTTTTCGCCAGAGCATAGAGGCCACCGCACTCGCTGCCCATGAACAGAAGAAGACGGGGATTGCTCATGCCTTTTCCTCTACCGGCCCCAAATTCAGGGCGGGATTGCCTGCCAGGCGGCAATTGTCGCGGCAGCCCTTGTACACAAAACTGCCCGGCGCAAGGATATTGCGGTTGCCGATGCGCGCCTTGGGCAGCAGAGTGCATTGCGTGGCGACCATGTTCTCATCTCCCACGCTGCTGCCGCCGAGAAGCAGGGAAAACGGTCCCACAAAATTGTAGTCGCCCACCACCACGTCATGCGACAAGTTGACGGCCCCGTTGAAATAGTTGGCATTGCCCACCGTCACGTCACAAAAAACCGTACTGCCGCGCTGGAAAATATTGGCCTCGCCAATGCTTGCCGTGGGCGAAATGTCCGTCCAAGGATGGCGCAGGGTCATGAAGCGCGCGTCCCGCGCTTTGAAACTTTCAAATACTGCACGGCGTATGGCCGGATCGGCAATGCCAATGGCGAAGCGGTCGTTCTCACTGAGTTCGTGTGCCTCAGCCTCGCCGCGCAACAGACCCGCCAAGCTCCTGAGATTGGCGGGAAAGCCCCGCCAAGCCAGAAAACCGCCAAAACTGTGCGTCTGTCGCAGAGCGGAGTCCGCTTGCAGCATGTCCTCAAAAATCCAGTAACACTCACGGGCCGCCCCGCTGTTGCCGATGATGAACAGACGCCGCATCAGCGTCCCCCGGTCAGGGGCACGTTTTGCCCGCTGAGCCAACGGGCCGCGTCCGATAGCAAAAAGACCGCAAGCTGCGCCACGTCGTCGGGCTGTCCAAAGCCCAAGGGATAGAGGGGGGCCTCACGCTCCAGAAAATCCTGCCCCAGTTGGCGTACTGTGTCTTCCATCATGGGTGTTTGCACCAAGCCGGGAGAAATGCAGTTGACGCGGATGCCGCGCATGGCCATCTCCTTGGCGAGACAGCGCGCGCCCACGGTCAGAGCGGCCTTGGCAGCGCCGTAAATGCCTTGGCCGGGATTGGGGTCCAACGCCGCCGCTGCGGCGATAAAAACCACAGCCGCCCCCCGGCCCGTATTGTTGCGGCGGTCGCAAAACCCCCGCCCTGCCATGAGCGGCGCGTGGCAGCAAATATCAAAGGCCTGATTGGCCACCTCCGGCGTATAGAGGGCCATGGGCAGATTCCAGGTCTGCCCGGCGCAGAAGGCCATACCCCGTAATTTGCCGTAGCGCCGACGCAAATCCTGAATCCAAGCGGGCAGACTGTTGAGGTCGGCGCACAAGTCACGTGGTTCCGCATACAGACGCTCCGGCACGGCGCAGATGTCGCTCAGAGCGTGCAGTGCCACCACATCACGCCCGGAGGCAATGACGGTGGCCCCAGCCTGATTGCATAGCAGAGCCGTGGCGCGACCGATACCGGAACTAGCGCCGGTGACAAGGATGACGTCCCCGGCCTGAAACGTGTTCATGCCTTGATGTCCGCCAGGGAGGCCACATCCGCCACAGTGCGCAACGCTTTGAAATCGGGGAATGTCAGGTGCAGGTTGAAATTTCTATCAAACCAGGCAATGAGCGCCATGATGGCCAGAGAATCCCACTCTTCCATATCCGCCAGTATGTCCGAGGCGGCCACAGGTTCGTCACGCTGCAGTAAATCCTGAAATACAATTATGAATTCCGCAAGTTGCATTGATTTTTCCCTCAGCCGACCGCTGCCTACGCGGGGGATTGCATTAAATTCTGCCAGCGGCGCACCGCGTCAGGGGCATCATCCTGACCATTGGGCACACTGATGACCGGGGCGCAGGTCACCTCCTGCCCTCGCACGAGACACGAGGCCCAGGACAGGCCTACGCCGTAACCGCAGAACAACATAGTCGTCCTGCCGCTGCCGCCCCGCTGTCCGAAGTGTTCGCACAGAGCCGCAGGAATGGAAGCTGACGACAGATTCCCGTAACGGCTGAAGGCCACGCTCGGCGCCTTTTCCGGAGCAAAGCCCGTCTTGCCCGCGATGCTTTCCACAATCTGTTTATTAGCCTGATGCAGAAAGAGCCAATCAATGTCTTCAGGACTGAGCTCATGCCGGTGCAATACGCTCTTAATATGTTTAGGGATGACATTGAGAGTGAAATCAAAAATTGCACTGCCATTCATAAAAACTTCGTTTAGACGCCAGGCAGTGCCGGATGCATCCACAATGTCTTCGAAAAAAGCCCTGTTTTCTGCAAAATTGCGGCGATAGGGTAAAGCAGCCCGCCCGCCGGGGATGATAATGTGCTTGTAGCCGGAACCGTCCGTGCCTAGATCAAAGGCCAAGCTCGCGCCTTCTTCCCGCGTGAGCAGGCTGGCGCTGCCTCCGTCGCCGAAAATGGGGGCAATGATGCGGTTGTTTGCCGGACGCGGCATGTAGGGCGCGTCCCCGGCCAGCAGCAGAACTCGGGAGCAGGCCCCGGAGGCAATCAGTCCTGCGGCCATCCACAGGCCGTACACATAGCCGGAGCAGCCCTGGTTCACGTCAAAAGCCGCGCAATGCCGGGAAAGGCCCAGAGTCTCCTGCAAACGGCAGGCCGTGGCCGGCAGATCAAAGTCCGGCGACTGCGTGACCAGGATAAGCGCATCCACAAAGGCCCGATCCACTTCGCGCTCATCCAGCAGACGCCCGGCGGCGGCGAGGCAGAGGTCGGATGCCTTCAGACCGGGCCAGGCGATACGCCGCCTGTCCGTGCCGATGATTTTTCGGGCGCGCTCGGCTTTCTTCCGGCTGCCGCCGTAGTACTCCAGTTCATCTTCAATACGGATTTCTCGCTCCGGCACGGCAGCGTAGACAGCGTCAAGACGTACATGGGAAAGGATCGCGTCAGGCATACTCACCTCCGCCGCTACAGGCTTGGGTGAGCAATGCTGCCACAGTCGCCGCCGCCTCCGGGGGAAAAAAACCATAGAGGGGCAGGCACAGCGCACGACGCGCGGCGTCTTCGGCTACCGGGCAGGAGGAGCGCCACTCTGCCTTGAGATACGGCAGGGTATTGAGCGCGGGATAAAAATAGCGGCGCAGATGGACACCCTGCTCGTCCAGAACCCGCTGCACCCGCAATAGTGTAGCCTCGCCAGGAAGCAGGACAGGATAATAGGCATGGTTGTGCTCAAGGCCCTCCGGGCGGACAGGCCGAGCGAGATCAAACCCCGCCAACGCGGCGTCATATACTGCGCACAACTGCCGCCGCCGCGCTATTTCTTCCTCCGTGCCCGGCAAAAGCGACAAACCCAAGGCGGCATGGAGTTCGCTCATCTTGCCATTGATGCCCAAGCTGTAATGCGTGTCGTTGATATGGCCGAAAGCGCGAGCAAGCGTCAGGGCGTTATGAGCATCCGCGTTCCGCGAAATGACGCAGCCGCCTTCTGCGGTATGGAAAATCTTTGTGGCGTGGAAACTACAAATACTGAAATCACCGTAGTCCAGAAGGCTTTTGCCCCGATAGCGTGAACCAAATGCCTGTGCGCCATCGTAGATAAGAATAGTGCCATGTTCCCGGCAAATGGTTTCCAGGCTTTCCACATCGCAGGCCAGACCATAGATATGAACAGGTAACACACCGGCAATATCGGGCTCTTCATACAGACGTTGGCGCAGCAAATCTGGAGCTAGGCAAAGCGTGTCCGGTTCCACATCCACAAAAACAGGTTCACAGCCAAGCCAGAGCAAAGCGGAAAGCGTTGCGACATAGGTATAGGGCGTAATTGCAATTTTCTTTCCCGCCAGCCCTGCGCACTGTAATGCAAGCATGAGGGCAGTAGTTCCGTTGTTGCACGCGATAATATGCGATACGTCAAGATAGGTGCATAAAGAATTTTCAAGCTTTTGTACGTATGAACCATTATTTGTAATCCATGAAGACTCAAAAATATCATTGCACAACATGGAAAAATATTCCGAATTGGGCATTCGTGATCTTGTGATGTAGATATCTTTGTACATGAGTCTTGATCAGTATATTTTCAGTCACATTTACATGCCTACAAAAAAAGGCAGCCATTACCCTCTCGGATAGGCGTCAAGTTCTACCCGCCGATGGTGCCCCTTGACAGATGCACTGTCAATGACTCAAAGGAGTATGTTAGCTTTAAAAGAGTTGCCTAGCAAGAGCTACAACCAAGCAGAATTATTTTTATAAGATAATTCATAAAAAGACTTATTATTTTAGTAAGATACATTACATTTAAAAATCTTTAACTTCATAAAAAATCGACAGTGCATCTGTCGACTTGCGATCATGCTATGACTAGGCACAGCTTGGCCCCCACCTTTCGAGGACGGTCAGAAAAGTCCCCCATCCTCCTTTTTGAGCTTTTTCCGTTTTTCTCCGCTTTTTGCCATAGCCCTTACCAGGGGACGGGCGGGCTCGCCCGGCTGATGCAGTAGCCTGTTCCGCGCGGTTGAGAGGCAAAAGGTCCGCTGTTTCCCCGGCTGGCCCGGACAAGAAAACCGCTCACGGTTTCGGCTGCCGCCACCAGCGAGGCTTGCCCCAAATGGGCGTAACGCATGGTCGTCCGGGGATCACTGTGGCCCAGTAGTTTTTGCACCTCGTAGAGCGAGTGCCCGGCATTGACCAACAAACTGGCAAAAGTGTGACGCAGATCGTGGACGCGCACATCCGCGAGGTCGAGCCTGCGCCGCAGTTCGTTCCAGAACACATAGATGTCGGAGAGAGGCTTGCCGGGCGCATAGCCGGGAAAAACCCACGGACAGCCCGATACGCGGGGAATTGAGCGGATGATTTTCACAGCCTCGTCGGACAGCGAGATATGGCGTGGCTTGCCGGACTTGGACAGGGGCACAGTCAATAGCCGCTGAGCCAGACGCACGTTTTCCCAGCGGGCTTTAAGAATTTCGCTTTTACGCGCCCCGGTGAGCAATAGCAGCCGCAGGGCCGTAGCCTCCTGTCTGCCGGAGCGTTCCAGTTCCCGCATGAGTCTCCGAGCCTCCTCCGGGAACAGATAGCGCTCTCGTTGCGAATGTATCTGGAAGGGAGGCACTCCCACACAGGGTGACTGCCCAACGGGCAGTAGGCCATACAGGCTCGCCAGTGAGCAAATACTCTTGAACACGGCTAGGATGCGGTTGCATGTGGCTGGGGCCAATCCTTGAGATGCCAACCGATGCAGCCAGTCTTCCACCTCACAGCGCCGTATATCGGCAAGCCTTCGATCCCCGAAAGTCGGAGAAAGATGCTGGCGGGCAATACGCTCGTCCACCTGCCAGCTCAGCTTGCGGACTTTGACGTGCGGCAAATAGACGGATGCGACAAAGGCGTCGAGGTTGACGGCATCGGGCTTTGTATGTCCTCCGCATCGTTTGATCGGCGCGGGTGACGAACTTGCGGAGGAAGTTGACGGGCGGCGACGGGCCATACGGTTTTCTCCTGTAATAATAAAGAAGGATGCCTTCTTCGAATGCCTTCCGTTTCCGGCAAAGTAGGCTCCGCGCAGCCTATCATGTTTTTTTGAGCCGACTCCCTATCTGTAGCCAAGGAAACACAGATATATCCAAGCGAATGTTATGTGCGAGCAAAAATGTCCATTTTTTCACTTGACAGGTTTTTGCACATTGTATTTCTTGTACTTCTCTCATCCTTTTCCTATATAATATTTCCTCATGAAATACGTGCGCCCTCATAAGATTCGGCGTGACAAACAACAAAAAGCTTTGGCTTACCTCCTATGGAGTTCTTGCGTGGCGCAAGCCCGATATATGCCGGAAATTCTCGACCGTTCTTGAAGTTTGACGCCACTCCCGCCACGCGGAGAAGGATCGTCGCGGTGGAATACCAATGACGGAAATCTTCATCAATATCTGACAAGCATCATTTTTACGGGCAATGCCTTTCAAAACTTCTTCTCGTTCGTCAATCCGCTGGTCAAGAAAACAAACAGATTCATAAAGAAAGTAAGCTGTTGCCGCATTAATGGCGTCAAATCGTTCTCTTCGTCCGCAAGCAGCACAGGTAGTTGTGTACGGGCGTGTTGGAATGTCCTGACGGATGACAATACCGTATTCGTCGAGCATACCTCTTATCCGATTTATCTAAGCTGTCTGAAGCGGACATAGCCCTGTCGAATACGATGCAAACATTGGATATCAGTCTGTTCAGGAGATTTATAAGTTACAAAACGCATATTAAAACATTGTACGACCTCACAAATTGCAGCGGTATCACTGACATCATTTTTAGATCCTGGAAGATACGCCTTCACATAGTTTGGATGTACCCGGCGCACTTCATGGCCCAAGTTTTCAATTTTCCTGGCCCAGTATTTCGGCCCCACAGGATTCCATGCCCACGTGGCAAGATGGCAGATTCGCAACAATATGGAATAACTGACGCCCTTGTCAGAGTCTGGTGCAATATCGGTCTACTTTTGGCGCTTACACTGTAAATAGAAAAACTGTTTTCCAAAACAAATATCAATGGTGGCAACTACATTCATAGGATGGCTCCTGCAAAAGGTTTTTAACTTACCTCATGCATACCCGCTTTGTGCGATCCCACCACAACAGTTAGAGAAATAACTCCGGTTCCCGGCGGGCGGTACACCTGCTTTCCAGCATGGCCCGGATCTTCGCCACATTGGGATCATCAAAATATTTGGCCTCCACCGGGCAGAATTTGACACAGGCGCAACAGCGGATGCAGCCCGCCGCCAC
>PPYF01208826.1_pt1 | contig 22650 bp, 24 predicted proteins | sample 1559871 | NCBI WGS metagenome assembly PPYF01 (sample SAMN08240021, study PRJNA423297) | Human gut metagenome, whole genome shotgun sequencing project.
CAACAAGGCGAATTGCAGATGGCAGGTTAAGATGAGGAAAACCTCATTTTAACTTGTACTAAATCTTGACATAGGACCAAAGAAACAATAACACAATACGGATATACTTTAACCATTTTTTCTTCTTCATATCTTTCACCATCCCTTCCTGTATCACATTTTATATATCGGTAATCTATATATTAATTATATATCGTTCTTCGATATATTGCAAGATAAATAAAGCATGTGTCATGACACATGCTAGAGCCGAGCGCGCCTCCTTCGCGGAGCGTTTTTTTATGTAATAGGAAGATTATAAAGTAATTTCCAATTACAAAAAAACAAGGCTTCCACGTTCTAACGCGAAAACCTTGTTTTCCTCTCATTCAGTAACAATTAGTCCTGAGCAATGATTTCTTTTTTGTTGTAAGAGCCGCATGCTTTGCATACTCTGTGAGGCATCATCAACTCGCCGCATTTGCTGCATTTTACCAAGTTTGGAGCGCTCATTTTCCAGTTAGCTCTTCTTTTGTCTCTTCTTGCTTTAGAAGATTTATTCTTTGGACAGATTGACATAGGTTACACCTCCTTAAAATTCTTAAAAACATCGCGGATAACTGACATTCTCGGATCGAGGCCTGTATCTTCACAGTCGCAGGTTCCCTCATTTAGGTTTTGACCACATACGCTGCAAATTCCTTTACAGTCTTCGCTACATAGAACTTTCATCGGCCATCCTATCAATATCTCATTATAGAGTAATTTGTCTACGTCAAGGTTATATCCGTCAATATAGTTTGTTTCGTCTGATTCTTTATCATCCTCTGCCTCAAGATTCACATGTTTTTCAAAATCAAGGGAAAATAGTACTTCTACATCTTCCAAGCATCTGTCACACGGAATATTTAATGTGATATCAGCCTGTCCGGTAATGACCAGTTTCTTTTCCGATTCTCTTACATGTTCCACTTTAATATGACAGTCGCCCTTCTTTTTTACCGGGAAACTTCCAATTGAAGACCTGAAACGATCTATCTCCACCGGCACATCTGTCTCGACCGTACGAAAAGGCTCTGATAAAGTGTCTGATAGGTTTAAATTCATAATATCTACTCCTATTCACACTTAAACTATTATATCACGTAAAAGCGTTTTGTCAACTGAATTTTCTTTAATTTTCACAAAATTCGAAACATTTTTTCTCACTTTGTCTATACAGATACCAACACCCTCACCAATCACTTGGGAGGGTGTTGAAACATACATGTTCAGTTCAATAAAACTATACGAGTGCTACTGTCTCACGTGCAATTGCAAGTTCCTCATTTGTTGGAATAACAGCTGCTTTTACTTTAGAATCAGCAGTAGAGATCACAAGATCTTCTCCGCGCTTTTTGTTTTCCTCTGCATTGAGTTCCAGCCCTAAGTATCCAAGATACTCACATACTTTTTCACGGACAACATATGCGTTTTCACCGATTCCTGCTGTAAATGCGATTGCGTCTACACCGTTCATTGCAGCCACGTAAGAACCGATGTATTTCGCTACGCGGTAGCAGAATACTTCAACCGCTGCTGTTGCGTACTTATTTCCACCGTTCATAGCATCTGTCAGATCACGGAAATCGCTGGATAATCCTTTGGACAATCCAAATACACCAGATTTCTTATTTAATACATTCATAACACCTGCAATATCCAGATCTTCTTTCTTTGCAAGGTATTCCATGATTGCAGGATCCATATCACCGGAACGTGTTCCCATTACAAGACCTTCCAGTGGAGTAAGTCCCATAGATGTGTCAACACACTTTCCGTTTAATACAGCACTGATGGATGCTCCGTTTCCGAGATGTGCAACAATGATCTTAGAGTTATCAAGATCTAATCCAAGGAATTCTGCTGCATGTTTAGATACAAAGCTGTGGCTTGTACCATGGAAACCGTAACGTCTTACGCCATATTTCTCATAATACTCATATGGAAGTCCATAGAGATATGCTTTCTCAGGCATGGTCTGATGGAATGCTGTATCAAATACTGCAACCATCGGAGTATTTGGCATTAATTTCTGACAAGCATTGATACCGATCAAGTTTGCCGGATTGTGAAGTGGTGCAAGATCATTACATTCTTCTATTGCTTTTAATACATCTTCTGTGATCACAACAGAATTTGCAAATTTCTCTCCGCCATGTACTACACGGTGTCCCACTGCTCCGATCTCGTCCAAGCTCTTAACAACACCTGTCTCAGCGTCTGTTAAAGCATCGATCACAAACTGGATTGCTTCTGTGTGTGTTGGCATTGCCTTGTCAGAAACAGCTTTGTCCCCACCTGCCGGCTGATAAGTAAGACGTCCGTCAATGCCGATACGTTCACAGAGACCTTTTGCAAGAACTTCCTCTGACTCAGAGTTGATGAGCTGGAATTTCAGAGATGAACTTCCGCAGTTGATAACTAATACATTCATTTTATTTACCTCTCTTATTTTTATTCAGCAGCCATACACTGTACTGCTGTAATTGCTACTACACCCTCGATATCTTTGGCGCTGCATCCACGAGACAAATCATTAACCGGCGCTGCGATTCCCTGTGTAAGTGGTCCGTATGCTTCTGCTTTTGCAAGTCTCTGAACAAGCTTGTACCCAATATTACCAGCATCAAGATCTGGGAATACTAATACATTCGCCTTACCTGCCACCGGACTTCCCGGTGCTTTAGACTGTCCGATTTCCGGAACGATTGCTGCATCCAGCTGGAACTCTCCGTCAAGCATAAGTCCTTCCGGAGCATTTTCTTTTGCAATACGTGTAGCTTCTACTACTTTGTCTACATCGGCGTGTTTTGCACTTCCCTTTGTAGAGTGAGAAAGCATAGCTACTACCGGCTCTTTTCCTGTAAGAGTCTTGAAAGATTCTGCAGAAGAAAGTGCGATTGCAGCCAGTTTCTCCGGATCCGGATTCTGCTCAAGTCCAGAATCTGCAAAAATAAATGTTCCGTCAGCTCCCATATCACAATCCGGAACTACCATTACAAAGAATGCAGAAACTAATTTTGTTCCCGGTTTTGTCTTTAAAATCTGAAGACATGGTCTTAATGTATCTGCTGTAGAGTGACATGCACCGCTTACCATACCGTCAGCGTCTTTCATTTTCACCATCATAACTCCATAATACAGGTAATTTGTAAGAAGAAGCTCTCTTGCCTGTTCCTCTGTCATGCCTTTTTTCTGTCTTAACTCTACGAGTTTTGCAATATACTCTTCTGTCTTTTCATAGGTTGCAGGATCAACAATTGTTGCTCCGCTGATATCAAAAGAACCTTTATTTTTCGCGATCTCCTCTTCACTTCCGATCAGTACAAGATTTGCTGTACCTTCTTTTAACACAGCCTCTGCCGCCTCATAAGTTCTGATATCCTCTGTCTCTGGAAGAACAATTGTCTTCTTGCAGGTTTTTGCTTTTGCTTTAATTTCGTCTATGAATCCCATTTCTGATAGACTCCTTTCTTTTTCTACTACTGACATTATAATACAAAAGAATGTAGTATACAAGCCACTCTTATGTCTCTTTTTTCGTACATTTTAACGAAAAAGAGACTGATTTTTTCCAACCAGCCCCTTTTTCATTCAATTGAGAAATGTTCCATCTATATGTACAGAATATTGTTAAAAATTAGACTCTACATACAAATCATCTTTTGCAATTTTATCTACTACCTCTTCCTGCCATTTATCCTTTTCGATATCTTCTACAGACACCGAAAAGAATTTCTCTTCCATTCCCATTTCTTTTGCAAGAAAATCTCTTGTCTTTTCTGCAATATCTTTCTTTAATTCTTCGCTTCTTCCCGGATACATCTTAATTGCTATATGTGGCATAATGCTTCCTCCTCCGCTCTTATTTTATAAAAACATCAAACTATCTTATCCCCAATTTGTACCTACACCTGCAGCTACTGCTTTTTCGTAAATACTCTTTGCCGCAACGAGGTCTTGTGTAGCGACACCTACTGTCTCAAACACAATAATTTCTTCATCATTCTCTCTTCCAACAACATTTCCTTTAATAACATCTCCAAGATCTCCGGTAAAATCATCTTTTGTGATGATTCCTTCTTCCAGTGGAATCAGAATATCCCCAGATTCTGACAACACTGCGTCTTCTGAATCAAAATATATCTTAGACGCACGCGGAAGGATTGCCGGGTCCATCTCTTGCATATGATGCTGATATGCTCCCACGCAACTAATGGTTGCACCTTTTTTCACTTTTGTTCCGTCAAATACAGGCTTAGAAGATGGTGTTACTGTGATCAAAAGATCCGCATCATCAATTGCTGCATCTGAAGATTCTACTGCTACAATCTTCGTTCCATATGCTTTCAGTTCTTCCTGCATTCTTTCTGCAAATTCTTTCGTACGCTCAAAGTTCAGGTCAAACACACGAACTTCTTCCAGCTTTCTTGCTGCCATCAACGCCTCTAACTGTGTGGCTGCCTGTCCTCCGGTTCCGATCAGCGCACCGATTCTGCATTCTTTCTTAGCAAGTACATCAAAAGCAGCCCCCGATGCTGCTCCTGTACGAAGCTGAGTTACATAGGTTCCATCTAAGACAGCTGTCACAACACCAGTCTTTCCATCGATCAACAATACCTGAGCTGGTGAGGATGGAATTCCATTATCGATATTGTGCGGGAAAATGTTAATGATCTTCAAAGATGCTGTATCCATTTCTTCTACATATGCAGGCATAAACAGAAAACATCCATCATATTTCGGTGCTTGAATGTTTGTACGCAGCGGCGCATCACATTTTCCTTCTACCACTAACTGAAACGCTTTTTTGTCTGCTTCAATTGCATCTTGAATGGTAAATACCTTTTTAATATCTTCTCTTGACAGTAATAACATATCCTTCTCCTCCTGTTCTTTACACCCTATAAACTCAGACTATCTCTTAAATTTTGCATTAAGATCCCACGGCTGCATTGCTCCGCCTTCTTCTGCCGGACGACACATCTTGGCAAAAATATTAAGGCATCCTTTTTCTTCTTTTAACGGCGGACATACCCACGCCGCTCTTCTTCTTTCCAATTCTTCCTCAGACACAAGCATTGATACTTCCCCATTTGGAATATCAATGACAATCTCATCGCCATTTTCCACAAGCGCAATATTCCCCCCGTCATACGCTTCTGGAGATACGTGTCCAATAATCGCTCCATAGTTAAATCCTGAGAATCTCGCATCAGAAATCAATCCAACACTCTTGTCTAATCCAAGTCCGATCAGCGCATCAATACTCAGCATTAACTCCTTCATGCCCGGAGCTCCCTTACAGCCTTCGTAACGGATTACGATAATATCGCCCGGAACGATCTCACCTGCCATAATCGCTTCAAATGCAGGACGGTCTCCTTCGAATACTTTCGCTTTTCCTTTCATATACTTCACTTCATCGTATACTGCTGTCGGTCTTACAATCGCACCATTCGGTGACAGGTTTCCTCTTAAGATCTTAAGTCCCGGCTCATGGAACAGCGGTTTTTCCAGTGAGTGAATCACTTTGTTTTCCTGCGCTTTTACTTTAGACAGCATATCAGCCCATGTATTTCCATACATACTCGGAACATTTGTGTAAAGTTTGCTCTCAAGCATCTTCATTACATTCATAACTCCGCCTGCATAATGGAAATCAACTACTGTATATGGACCGCTTGGAACAACCGCATTAATGCATGGAATTTCTTCTGCGTATTTCTCAAAATCTTCCAGTGTAAGCTTGATACCGAGTTCATATGCGTAAGATAAAATATGTAGCACTGCATTGGTAGAGCCTGCCACTGCCATGTCAAACATGATTGCATTCATAAGCACTTCTTTCGTAATAAGATCCGAAGGCTTTCTTCCTGCTTTTGCCATTTCTACCATATACATTCCTGCTTCTCTTGCTTTGCGAAGCTTTGCATTATCAGAAGCCGGAATTGTAGAAGTACCCGGCAGAACAAGGTTTAAAACCTCTCCAAGCATCTGCATGGTATTTGCTGTTCCCATAGATGGACATGCCCCAAATGACGGACATACATTATCCTCCATATCCATCAATTCTTCTTCGCTTGCTCCTGAGAATCTTGCAGCGTCAAGATCTGCTTCCACCACTGTTTTTCCACAATACTGTCCCGGCTGCATAGAACCTCCGGTTACGATCATAGATGGGATATCCAGACGCATAGCCGCCATATAACATCCTGCAATAATGTTATCGCAAGAAGCGATCATAGCAAGACCGTCAAAATTATGGACTCTTGTCACAAACTCTACAGACATTGCAACAATATCACGTCCAACCTGCTCATATTTTAATTCTTCTGCTCCATTGGCAATATTTCCACAGGTGGCTGGAATACCAAATTCAACCGGAATACCTCCTGCCGCCCAGATTCCTTCCTTCACTGCTTCTGCAATCTGACGCAGATGTGCTGATCCCGGAGAACCTGCCATATAGGAATTTGGTACGCCGATATGCGGTTTCTTACGAATATCCTTATCTGAATATCCGGCAGCTTTCATCATAACTCTTCGATGTGCCGCTTCTGCGCCATTCCAATACTCTGTTCCCATAGAACTCCTCCTTTTATAAAATATATTTACATCCTCTTCTTGACAAAAAAATGTCAGATATGTTTATACTTAATATAACGAATTCTAATGGATTAAAAAAGAAAGCTTTATTAAAGGTGGTCTTCACTTTTTCTAATAGTTAATGAAGACTGCTTGTTCGTACCATGAATTAAGTTATTTTAATCATAGTTATCACACTTTCTAATAAAAGGATTTTACAAAGGAGAAATTGCAATATGAACAAATATGAAATCATCTTAAATGTATGTGAGACTCACAGTATATCTAAGACTGCAGCAAAGCTTAATTACACGCAATCCGCTATCAGTCAGGCTATAAAATCTTATGAAAAGGAGCTGGGATTTCCTATTTTCAAGCGTTCCAAACATGGAATGGAACCGTTGTCCGGCACCGAGGACGTTTTTGCTTCCTTGCGTATCATCTGCCAAGAGGAGGAAAAGATTCAACAGATCGCCTCCAGCAGAGCAAATTTAGACAGTGGATTCATTCGGATTGGAACAATCCAAAGCATTTCCTACCACTGGCTCCCCGATATTCTAAAACAGTTTTCGGAAGTTTATCCAAATATCCGCTTTGAATTGACGGTGGATGGATTCAGTGTATTGAAAGAGAAAGTAAAAAACGAGCAATTAGACTGTATTTTTGTATCAAAATACTCTGTCCCCAATCTTTCATTTATCCCGATTGGTAAGGACGAATTGATGCTTGTAACGCCAAAAGATCATCCTTTATCAGAGCAAATTACTGTATCGCTCTCCAATATTAACAACGAACAATTTGTATTATCCTCTGACGGACTGGATTACGAAACAGGAAAGATCTTTGAACTCAACAATATCAATCCCAAAATCCAATATCGCTTGAATGAAGATTACGCCACAATAAAAATGGTGGAGCAAGGCTTCGGAGTAACCATCCTGCCAAAACTCCTTTTGAAAGACGCCCCATTCCATGTATGCATCCGTTCTTTCACTGAACACTATTCCAGAACACTAGGGGTTGCATACACAAATGAAGCTTCTTTAAGCCCTGCAACTCAACGTTTTTTGAATTACGTCAAAGAATGGGCTGAAACATTTTTACCATAGGAAATTCTTATACAAAAAAGAAATATAAGAAAATTAATACATCAAAAGAGGACGCATCACCTGAAAGTACGTCCTCTTTTTCCCTCTATAAATGAAATACAAAACTTACAATCGCAAAATACACACTAATTGTACTAATATCTACCAGCGTGGAAATCAAAGGCGTCGCCATGATTGCCGGATCAAGCCCTACTTTCTTTGCAACCAACGGAAGTGTACAGCCGACTACTTTTGCAATGATAACGGTACATGCCATTGTAACTCCAATCGTTAAAGCCATCATAGCATCTCCCTGTCCCATAATCACAATACGCGCTCCATTGACTACCGCAAGGATAATACTGATACAAACAGCAATCCGAACTTCTTTCCAGATGACCTTAAGAAGATCCCGAAATTCTATTTCTCCAATAGCAAGTCCACGGATTACAAGCGTAGAACTCTGTGAACCACAGTTACCCCCTGTTCCGGTCAACATAGGAATAAATCCTGCCAGTTGCGGCATAACTGCAAGTGCCGCTTCATAGCTGTTCATAATCATCTGCGTCACCGTCGCCGATAGCATTAAGAACAATAACCACGGAAGACGACTCTTCACATGTTCATAAACGGTTGTGCCAAAATAAGACTCTTCATTTGGAGCCACACCGGCCATGATACTAATATCTTCCGTTTCCTCTTCCTGTAAGACGAGCATAGCATCATCAACAGTAACGATACCGACCATACAATGCTCATGATCCACAATCGGTAATGCGATGAGACCGTATTTTGTAATCATTCGGGCAACTTCCTCCTGATCATCGGTCGTCTGTGCATATAACATATTGGTATCCATAATCTCATCAATGGTTCTTGATTCTCCCGTCGTAAGAAGATCTTTAATATCAACAACTCCGATCAAACGCCTCTTCTCTGTCACGTAACAGGTATAAATTGTCTCTCTGTTCAACCCCACCTGCCGGATCTTCATAATTGCGTCTTCGACAGTCATCTCCTGACTAAGCGCAATGTAATCCACGTTCATAACACTTCCGGCGCTGTCTTCAGGATATTGAAGCAATTGATTGATCTGCGCACGCTTCTCCTCATCAGTTGCCATAAGAAGACGATCTACAACATTAGCTGGCATCTCTTCCAATACGTCTACCGTATCGTCAAGATACATCTCCTCCATCACTTCCTCCAGCTCAGAATCGGTAAGCGCATTAATCAATACCTCTCGCATGTCACTGTTCATATAAGTAAATGTCTCTGCAGCCTCTTCTTTTGCCAGCAAACGGAATACCATTACAAGCTGTTTCTGCTCAAATTCCTGCAAAATTTCCGCAAGGTCTACCGGGTACATATTATTTTCCAGTTCTTCTTTTAGATCTTTAAACTGGCGATTGTCAAGCATTTCCAGAATACGGTCTTCTGTAAGTTCTTCACGCTCTTCGATCACTTCCCCCATATTATGATCAAATTCGCCTTGAGCTACCGCATCACCCCATTCTTCCGGTGTCATCTGGCTCATTTTATCCTGACCCATAAATACCCTCCTTTCCAAAATATTGCTTACATAACCTTTCTATAGTATAATCAATTTAAACGCGATATACAAGGAGATTTTTATGAATATTGTCGGACTTATTACAGAATACAACCCATTTCACAATGGACATCTCTATCACATACAGGAAGCAAAACGAGTAACCAAAGCGGATGCCACCGTTGTCATTATGAGCGGAAACTTTGTACAAAGGGGTGCTCCGGCGATCATGCCAAAACATCTGCGGGCGAAATCTGCGCTCTTATCCGGCGCTGATTTAGTTCTGGAGCTTCCGGTATGCTTTGCCACCGGTAGTGCAGAGTTTTTTGCTATGGGGGCTATCGCTTTGCTTGACAGTCTGGGATGTGTTGACTCCATCTGCTTCGGAAGCGAGTGCGGAGACAGTGAGATTCTCGAAAAAATTACAAAGATTCTATCAGAAGAACCGGACGATTATAAAAAAGCACTTCAAAATGCTTTACGCAAAGGGATGTCATTCCCACAGGCAAGGCAGACTGCTCTCACTCAATATTTCGACATGCTTTCTACCAATCCTGACCGCATTTCTTCTGTAAATACAAAGACTGTAGCTACCATTTTAGCCCAGCCCAACAATATTCTCGGAATTGAATATATGAAAGCATTATATCAAAGAAACAGCTCTATGAAAGCATATTCTATCAGGCGTATCGGCGCAGGCTACCACGAAAGTGAACTGACAGAAAAGTATAGTTCAGCCTCCGCAATCCGCCATTCATTGGCAAAAGACAGTCTGTCAGAAAGCATATACAGACAGCTTCCTTTTGCTGCACAAACCATTATGAAAGAAACCTTTGACATGCGCTATCCGGTGTATGCAAATGATTTTTCTCTTATATTAAAATACAAACTATTACAGGAGACAAAAAAATCTCTAACTTCTTACATGGATGTGTCTGAAGATTTGGCAAACCGAATCATAAATCTGCGAAATGATTTTCAATCCTTCGATGGATTCTGTAACACATTAAAAACAAAAGATATGACTTACGCAAGAATCAGCCGGGGACTTCTTCATATCTTACTAGATATTCGGACAGAACACCTGGCAAATTATAAAAAGAATGGGTACTGTCACTATGCACACATTCTCGGTTTTCGAAAAAGCAGCGCAGAACTTCTGTCTTTATTAAAAGGCACTTCCAAAGTTCCTCTGCTTACAAAACTCACACAAACGGAAGATTTATCTGAAGCAGGATGTCAAATGCTGCACCAGGATATCTTCGCCAGTGATTTATACGAAAGCGTGATTACCGATAAATTTGACACGCCATTTATCAATGAATATCAGCAACAGATAGTGAGGGTGTAAAACATAAATCGCAACAGATATTACTTCTGTTGCGATTTTTTCATATTAGATGATGTAAAAACCCTCGAATTTTATTTACTACATTATCTTTATAATAGCTCATAGGCGGATCACCAGGAAAATATTTTTTCACTCGATACACATAGAACACAACTAATGCAATCAGCATGATCCCCGCGAGCCACGAAAGATACTTCGGCATCGGACGAAGACGAATATAGCGGTTCCATGCAAATAATATTACAAGCAACACCACTCCGTAAATAAAGGGGTGAATCTCCCATGCCCCTTCAAAATCCAAATGGAGAAGTCTGATTCCTGCGCGTGTCATCCCGCAGGAAGGACAAGGATATCCTGTAATCATCACCATCGGACACATGCTAAATATCATATTTCTCAAAAAAGCAAAATAGGCGATTACAAAAATAATCACCCATTTTGCCGACTTAATATCTTTTATAAATAATTTCATCCCATCAGATAAAACTTTTTTGAAAGATCGTCTCATTCAAAGTCCTCTTTTCTAACTATCCAGCCCTTTAAACTCGACCCGACTGCTTCGCAGTCTTTCTCGCTGTTATCACAGCTAAGGCTCTCGTTTATGGCTAAATAGTTACATAATAATCTTCTTCGGACATTTTTCTGCACATTTTCCGCAGTTTGTACATTTCTCCGGATCGATATGTGCAATATTGTCAATTACTTTGACAGCGTCAAATTCGCAGACTTTTTCACACATCTTACATCCGATACATCCAACAGAACATGCAGCCATAACGTCTTTACCTTTATCTCTGGAGCTACACTGTACTAAGTGTTTCTGCTCATAAGGAACAAGCTCAATCAGCTTCTTCGGACATGCTTCGATGCACTTTCCACATGCCTTACATGCCTCTTTATCCACAAGAGCAACACCGTTTACAATGTGAATTGCATCAAACGGACAAGCAGCCACACAGCTACCTTCTCCAAGACATCCATAGTTACATGCTTTCGGTCCTCCGTCCTGCATCATATTAACCATAACGCAGTCTTTTAAGCCGTGATACTCGTATTCCTGTTTTGCTTTATCACAAGTTCCGGCACATTTTACAAATGCAACCTGATGCACCTGTGCTCCCGCTTCAACGCCCATGATCTCGCCCACTTTAGCCGCAACGGGAGCTCCGCCGACAGGACATCCGCCCACTTCTGCTTCGCCTTTTACGATTGCAGCAGCTAGACCGGAACATCCGGCATATCCACATCCTCCACAGTTGTTTCCTGGAAGAACTTCAAGAATCGCTTCTTCTCTTTCATCTACTTCTACTGCAAATTTCTTTCCTGCAATACCAAGGAACACACCAATGAATAATCCGGTGCCGCCTACGATTGCAGCAGCAATAATAATTCCTGTAATACTCATAGTCTGTTTCCTCCTAAATTAATCCAGAGAATCCAAAGAAAGCGATAGACATAAGTGCTGCTGTGATCAACACAATCGGAGTTCCCTGGAAAGACTCTGAAATATCATTGTACTCAATTTTTTCACGGATTCCAGCCATAATAACAATAGCAATTGCAAATCCGACAGAAGTTCCGATACCATTTACAACGCCTGTCAAAATACCGTATTCTTTCTGAACGTTAGTAAGCGCAACACCGAGAACTGCACAGTTTGTTGTGATCAGCGGAAGATATACACCAAGCGCATTATAAAGAGACGGCATTGCCTTCTTTAAGAACATTTCTACAAACTGCACCAGAGCTGCAATTACAAGGATGAATACAATCGTTTGCAAATAAGCGATATTCAATGGTACTAAAATAAATTTGTAAATTAAACTTGTAAAAAATGAAGCAATTGTAATAACGAAAATAACAGCTCCACCCATTCCGGAAGCAGTCTCAACCTTTTTTGATACTCCAAGGAATGGACATATTCCTAAGAACTGGCTGAGTACAACGTTATTTACAATGGCTGATCCTATTGCAATAATCAATAATTCTTTCATCTATGTACTCCTCCTATTCTTCATTTCCCGTTGGGAACACTTTACCGCTGCATCCGCCGCATGAAGCGCATCCGCCTTCATCACATCCTGCAGTCTCTGTTACTTTCTTGCCCTTCTGTGCCGCTTTTTTCTTAATACGGTTCTGAAGAGCTACAAGTCCTGCCAATACAAGGAATGCCCCAGGCGCAAGAATAAAGATTGTAACCGGAACATATCCTGCTTTTCCGGCCGCTTCATCAGCAAGCGGAAGAAGCTGATAACCAAATGCCTGACCGGCACCGATAATTTCACGCACTACACCGATACATGTAAGACCTACGGTAAATCCAAGTCCCATTCCGATTCCGTCGAAAATAGATGGAAGTACCGGATTCTTGGACGCATAGCTTTCTGCACGTCCTAAGATAATACAGTTAACAACGATCAGCGGAATGTAAAGTCCAAGCGCATCATAGAGACTTGGAACAAAACCTTCCAACAAGAACTGTACAATTGTAACAAAAGATGCTACGACTACGATAAACGCCGGCATTCTCACAGAATCCGGAATAATCTTACGCAGCATGGAGATTAACATATTGGACAATACCAATACAACTGTTGTAGACAATCCCATACCTACGCCATTGATAGCGGATGTGGTAACGGCAAGTGTCGGACACATACCAAGCATCAGTACGAAGGTAGGGTTCTCTTTGATCAGACCATTATAAAGTCTTTCTGTACATCTATTCATCTTCACTACCCCCTAAACCGCATTCTGATAATAAGCAAGAGCAACATTGACAGCACCTGTAACCGCTCTGGATGTGATTGTTGCACCACTGATCGCATCGATCGGTTCTCCTTCGCCGCCATCTTTAGACACTGCAAATTTTTCAGCCTGTTTTCCCTGATACTGCTCATAGAAAGCCGGTTCTTTCGCTTTCATACCAAGACCTGCTGTCTCGCTGATGGACAGAATAGAGATTCCATTCACAGTTCCGTCAGAAGTGATACCTACGGTAATCTGAATATCTCCGCCATATCCTTCTTTATCTGTTGTTGTGATGACATAACCTTCTTCGCCCACTTTACATACTTCATCAACTGTTGCTTTTGCACCAACTGCTTTGATTGCAACCTCTGCTACTTTCTCATCAACATCAACTGCTTCAAACTCATTAATATCGGCTTCCGGGAATACAGCCTGCCATGCTTCTTTCTTAGCCTTATCCTGTGCCTGAGCAATCGGATCTTTTGTAATCTCATATACAAATCCAAGACCAAGACCTGCAATCAATGTGATCATCGTAAGAATAATCGTATTTTTTAATATTTTATTCATTATTTCTCTCCTCCTTTACCAAATGGTTTTGGAAGAGTAACTCTCTCGATCAAAGGAACCAGAAGGTTACCAATGATAATCGCATAAGAGACTCCTTCTGCGGAACCGCCAAAGAGACGGAACAGACCAGTTAAAATACCAAGCAGCACTCCATATACATACTGTCCTTTTTTCGTGATCGGTGAAGTTACATAGTCAGTCGCCATAAACCATGCTCCAAGCATCAGTCCTCCTCCACACAGATGTGCAGTGATGTACTGTGGATCGAAAAGTCCCGCCTGTGCATCTGTAAACTGTCCGAAGATACCAACAAAGATCACAAATGTTACAATATAAGTACCCGGGATGCGAAGATCGATAACTCCTGTTAAGATCAGGAAAATTGCTCCGATGATAATCGCGATCACGGATGTCTCACCAATCGTTCCCGGAATTGTTCCGAGAAGCATGTCCATGGTATTTACAGACTCGCCTGCCTTTAATGCTGCAAGCGGTGTAGGACCTGTCATACCATCGTAAATGAATTTGGTCATCGGACCTGTAAAGGAGATAAGGAGGAAACATCTTGCTCCAAGAGCCGGGTTCATAAAGTTCTGTCCCAATCCTCCGAATAACTGTTTTATGATCAGAATTGCAAACACACTTCCAAGCGCTCCCATCCACCATGGTGCCGACGCCGGCATATTAAGTCCAAGTAAAAGTCCGGTAACGGCTGCACTCCAATCGTTAATGGTAATCTTTTTATGCATTAACTTTTCATATATGTACTCCGTCAAAACGGCTGTTACTGTTGTTGTGATCAACATGATCAATGCAGGGAATCCAAAGTTCCATACTCCAAACGCCGAAGCAGGCAAAAGAGCAATAACAACGTAAAGCATGATATTGCCGGTGGTAACTTTGTCCCTTATGTGTGGTGAAGATGACATTTTTAATAAATTGTTCTCACTCACGTTTGTTCACCTCTTCCTCTTTCTCTAAATTGTTATTTCTTCTTGCGATTTGCCAATGCGATCTTACGCATAGAACCAATTGCCTGTTTTAACGGACGCTTTGCAGGACATACAAAACTACAGGAGCCACATTCCATACATTCCAGTCCTTCATGTTTTGTAAATGCTGCTTCATCATGATGTTCCGCATAATCTGCAAGTCTTGATGGAATCAACCTGCTTGGACACGCATCTACACATCTTCCACAGTTAATACATGCTGTCGGTTCATATTTTGCAACTTCATCTTTGGTAAATCCGAGAATGGATGAAGAAGTTTTTGTCACTGGTACATCCAGTGTAAACATTGCAAATCCCATCATCGGTCCACCGGAAATCAGTTTCTCCGGCTCGCTCTTGAAACCGCCTGCTGCTTCCACAAGTTCAGCTTGATTAATACCAAACGGAACTTTAAAGTTGCCCGGCTCATTTACCGCATTACCGCTGACAGTAACGATACGTTCCATAGAAGGCTTTCCTTCTACTACTGCCTGATAAATGCTGATCAATGTTGCAACGTTATCTACTACACATCCTGCATCTGCCGGAAGCATCGCTGAATTGATCGCTCTTCCTGTTGTGGCATAGATAAGCTGACGCTCACCACCCTGTGGGTATTTTGTCTTAAGAGCCATAACTTCTACACGCGGCTCGTCTTTTACAAGTTCTTTTAATTTCTCAATACAATCCGGTTTGTTATCTTCCACTGCTAAAATACCTTTTGCATTATCAAATAACTTAAGAACAATCTTAAGACCGCCTACAAGCTTCTCCGGCATTTCCAGCATACATCTGTAGTCCGCAGTAATATACGGTTCACACTCTGCACAGTTTGCAATGATGTAATCAATCTTGTCCGGCTCCTTTGGTGACAATTTTACTTTTGTCGGGAAACCGGCTCCTCCCATACCTACAACACCTGCTTGTCCGATTGTGTTAAGAATCTCTTCTTTTGTCATCTCATCCACAGGTTTTACTTCCGGATACTCTACTTCCTTGTATTCTCCGTCATTCTCGATCACGATACTGTTTACCGTACCTCCGGTCGGGTTCAGATGCGGCGCAATCGCCTTAACTGTACCAGAAACTGATGCATAAATCGGTGCAGACACAAATCCGCCGGCCTCTGCTATCATCTGACCTTTTAAAACATGGTCGCCAACCGCTACAATTGGATTGGCAGGCGCACCGATATGTTGGGATATCGGATATATCAGATCCCCTTTTGGTGCCACTTCGACAATCGCCTTATCTTTTGCAAGGTTCTTGCCATCATCAGGATGAATACCACCCTTAAATGTCAACAATGCCATTCCTTTTTCCTTCCTTCCTTTTAACTCTTTCTATACTATACATGAAAACATACAGTTTTTCCAGTGATTCATAAGATTCCATTGTATATTTTTACAAACAGTTCGTTGTTTTTTTAACATATAAAAGATAGAGGCTCACAAGCCTCTATCTTATCTATCTTCGCTATGATGTTTTGTTTTACTCTTCTGTAACATCCTCACTGACTTCTCCGCCTTCTACCGCTTCTTCAGCCGGTTCTAATGCTTTCATGCTCAAGCTGATCTTTTTCTCAGCTTCATTAAGGTCAACAATCTTAGCTTCGATTGTCTGTCCTACAGACAGAACGTCAGACGGCTTGTCTACATGTGCTCTGGAAATCTGAGAAACATGAAGAAGTGCATCTACGCCCGGTGCAAGTTCAACGAACGCACCGAAATCTGTCATTCTGGCAACTTTACCTTCAACAATATTTCCAACCGCATAAGTCTCAGAAGCATTTGCCCAAGGATTTGTCTCTGGGAACTTAAGGCTTAATGCAATCTTGGTATCGTTGATATCTTTGATCAGGACTTTTAAGTTGTCACCAACCTGGAATACTTTCTTCGGATTTTCTACACGACCCCAAGACATCTCTGAGATGTGAAGAAGTCCATCTACGCCGCCAAGATCAACAAACGCACCAAAGTCAGTTACGTTCTTAACTGTTCCTTCTACTGTATCGCCAACCTGAAGTTTTGCAAACAGCTCTTTCTGCTTCTCAGCTCTCTCAGCAACAAGAAGCTGTCTTCTGTCACCGATCACACGGTTTCTTCTTGGATTAAACTCGCTGATCACGAACTCAATCTCCTGATCCTGATATTTGCTTAAATCCTTCTCATAAGTGTCAGATACAAGACTTGCAGGAATGAATACTCTTGCTTCGTCCACAACAACACTTAAACCGCCGCCTAAAATCTGAGCAACCGGTGCTTTCAACACTTCGTGATTCTCATATGCTTCTTTTAATCTTTCGTTACCCTTCTCAGCAGCCAGTCTCTTGTATGTCAACAGCACCTGACCTTCTCCGTCATTAACTTTTAAGACTTTTACAGTCATAGTATCGCCTACTGATACGAGAGTTGTCAAATCTACATTTGGCTCGTTAGTATACTCATTTCTCATGATGATACCATCTGCCTTGTAGCCTATATTCAAGATAATCTCATCCGGTTTCACGTCGATAACAGTACCGTCTACAACCTCTCCATTTCTAATTGTCTTAAAAGACTCTTCTAACATTTGTTCAAAAGTTAATTCTGACATTATTTTGAACCTCCTCAATTATATTGTTGGGCGTGGATGCCCCTGCTGTAATACCTACTGTTTCCACGGACCTTAATTGATTCATATCCAAATCGTCAAGTGTCTGCCGGCTGTTTCTCATCTTCAAGAGAAAATCTTTGCGCTTCTTCTATATTTTGGATAATTGTCACCTGATCTTTTGCCCATCCTTTGATTCCTTCCACCTCCGGATGTTCTGCATTTCCAATGATCACAATATGCGCGCCATTCTCACTTTCTCTCCATGCGATTTTATGAATTTTCTTCACAAACGGGCAGGTTGCATCCACATAAGTAATTCCCCGTTCTTCCAGAAGATCATAAATAGATTTGGGAACTCCGTGGGAACGGATGATCACAATCCCCTCGGTAAGCTCCTTAAGTTCTTCCAGACTGTTAAGGACACCGACTCCGTGGCTTGCCATATCTTTGATCACTTCTTCGTTGTGAATAATCGGTCCATAGGTATAGATCTTTTCTCCACTGTGCTTCTCCACCTGTTCATACACCGTTTCCACTGCTCGTTTCACTCCGAAACAGAATCCTGCGGTCTTCGCAAGTTCTACGTTCATAATTTTTGTCTCCTTTTACAGATTCTTCTTAATCACACAGCTTCACAATTGCCGCTACCACTTCTTCAATGGTCATATGAGAACTGTCCACAAGCACTGCGTCCTCTGCCTGCTTAAGCGGTGCAATCTCTCTTGTAGAGTCCCGTTCGTCTCTCTCGGCAATATCTCTTGCGATCTCCTCCAGATCACAAGACACACCTTTCTCCACAAGCTCATCATAGCGGCGCTTTGCACGGGTCTCCACACTGGCAGTTAAAAATACTTTCACATCAGCATCCGGCAGAACGCATGTACCGATATCTCTTCCGTCCATGATGACATTTTCTTTTCTTGCAAGTTCCCGCTGAAGCTCCAGAAGCTTTGCTCTCACTTCCGGAATGGCAGAGCTCTTCGACGCCATATTCCCAACTACTTCCTCACGAAGCTTTGCTGTAATATTTTTTCCATTCAAATACACCTGCTGCTGACCATCTTCGTAACGGATTGTTACATCCGCATCCTTACAAGCTTCTACAATCTTCCCTGTCTCTTCCGCTTCAATCCCATTTTCAAGAAAATGAATTGCAAGCCCGCGGTACATCGCCCCTGTATCTACGTATACATATCCTTTTTCCTTTGCTACCAGCTTGGCAATGGTACTTTTTCCCGCTCCCGCCGGTCCGTCAATTGCTACATTGTATCCCATGTTACTCCTCCGTCTATATTTTAATTTATTATCTTCAACGGTTTAAGTATAACCGATTGTAGGGATGGAAACAAGGTGGGAATTTTGAGACGTTGCAAATATTAAAAATTAACAGTTAATCCAGTCTGTAAGCCAACAGCTACGTGTAACGGACCACAACCTCTTCTGTCGTACTCCATTGTATGTTCTATATCTCCATTCAACGCGTTCCACCTTCGTTTCTATTTCTGTATTATCACCATAAACAGCTATATTTTTAATTCCATTTTCTTTTGCCATACAAGGAAGTTCAAATACAAAGCTGAATGTAAATATAATTACTGCAACTTTTAACATATTTTTCATTTATTTTCCTCCATAGATTTGCATTTCATTAAATGGTGGCTCCATCAACTGTTTTTTCGTAATTGACCTCCAATACTTTCCATTTTTGTATACTCGTAATTCATCTTTATTCTCCAAAATAAAGGTGGCTTCATTCGTCTCCCCTGATTTTCCTTCCGCTGTCCCATCATTCGGATGATATTCTGGTTGAATAACCATAAAATATGATAAAACAAACAACGCAACAATTATACTGGAGCTAATTATCCGTAATCGTATTGTAGACTTATGTCTTAAAACAATATCGAAACGCTGCTTTAGTATTCCATTGCTTTTCATATTTAGTAAAGTAGATGTCACATTATTTTTTACTTTTGTTTCCTGTTGTGACTTCTTTGCAATTTTAAGAATCGCACTTAAATAACTTACTTTCTCCACCTCATTCATGTCTTTAGTTATTCGTAGATCACACCGAAGTTCCAGAAGATTATCTAGTTCTTTTCTAAATCGATACATAAGCGGATTCCACCAAAAAATAATCAGCAACAGATTATAAAACAACTTAATCAGCAGATCATTCCCTTTAACATGACAAAACTCATGCTGCAAAATGTTTTTTGTCTCCTGTTCTGTCAATTCAATATGAGGCATAAAAACGTGTGCTTTTTTTATTCCGTATACCTGTGGAACATCGATATCTGAAGTTGATTCTACAATTACTTTCCCACCGAAACATTGATCTGCTATTTCTTGTACCTTATAATTCCGCACAGTCCGATAATTTCTCACAGTTTTTACTTCTTGATACAAATCATAAAACAAATAGCCTCCAACAATAATACTTCCTAATATCCAAACAAGCACTAACATTCCACCAACATCTAGCCAAGCATTCATCTTATAACCTAATATGGAATCTTTAACAAATGGAATGATTTTTTCTGATTCCAGAAGATAAGCATATGGATTATCCCATGGAATCAAAAGCCTAACAATAGAAAGAACAAACAGCAATTCCAATACTCCCGTACTGCTCTTCACTAAAAATATTGTATTCTTCCGAAGTACACCCACAAAAATCAATCCAAGATTAAAAAACAAAACTGCACTGATAATCGAATATGCTGTAATCTCTCCTATCACTGTTTTAACCTCTTTTTTCTTTCGTTCAAAATTGCTTCTAGTTCTTCAAGCATTTCGTCATTTAATTCCTCGCTATTAAACAAAGCTGACATAAATAATTTAGGAGTTGTTCTTTTCGCAATGGTTGCCAGAAACTCAGCATAATATTTTTCACCCGATTCCGTTGGTTCAAAAGTTCTTCCATAACCTTTCCCTGTGCGCACATACCCCGCTTCTTTAATTGCTCCCTTATCAAGCAGACTATTTAATAGAATATGTATCGAACTATCCTTCCACGTTTTATCGATGGAGTTCTCTACAATTTCTTTACTGGAAAGCGGTCTTCCGGCTTTCCACAACACTTCCATAAGTTCTTGTTCTTTTTTTGTAAGTTCCATAACTTCCCTCTTTCTATTTACTTTTAAATAGCTCTTTATATTTTATACATTCACTTAATAGTTCTTCATGCGTTCCACTGACACTCACTTTTCCATCCTCAATAAATAAAATTTCTTTACTTCTTGACAGGCTCTCTGGCTTATGTGCAACATTTATTATAATTGCATTTTTCCCAAGCTCCTCCATCAAATTACAGATACATTTTTCTGATCCCCCATCCAAATCAGATGTCACCTCATCAAATAATAGTAACGTTGCCTTTGACAATAAAGCTCTGGCAAACCCCAGTTTTTGTTTCTGCCCACTCGAAAAATTACTCCCTCCCTTACAAATCAGCGTCTCATAGCCTTGTGGAAGATTCATAATATCCTTATGAATTTCCGTTTTTTTGCAAGCATCAACTATTTCTTCATCAGTAACATTTTTTCTACCCATACGAAGATTTTGTAAAATTGTATCCTGCATAAAAAAAGGCTCTTTCGCCATATAAAATATGTTGCTTCTTAAAGCCCTTAGAGAATATTGTTCAATGGTACTATCATTAATCCAAATCTTCCCTTTCTGCGGCTCATAAAAACGTTCTAATAATTTTAATACAGTTGTTTTCCCACATCCATTAGCTCCTGATATAGAATAAATACCTTGACCGTTAATAGCAAAAGACAATTGCTGCAACACCTTTTTATTGTCGTAATTAAACACAACCTCTTCGAAGCAAATTCTTTGTATCGGTATCAAAATCTCCTCTCCTTCCTCCTTTTTCTCGCTCTCTCCTCCTTCCAGTTCTTGCATTCTTTCATAATTAACTATCACTCCCTGTCGGTTTAAATTTAATTGCATAACCTTTGACATTGCTTCAAAAAACTTTTCCAAATAAGAATTAAACGCAACCATATGTCCAATAGTCATATGTCCTTCTATAATCGCCCAACCTGCAACAAAAAGAATTACAATATTAATGCCATCACTCAATAACCCACGAATAATTTCCACCATTCCGTTCAGATAAGTATTTTTCATTTGTAAATTTAATTTTTGTTTTTGTCTCTTTCGATACTCATCTCCAATTTTATCCTCTTCACCAAATGCTTTTACTGATTTCAGATTTGAAAAAAGATTATTCAAGAACCCATAATAATGATCCTCAAATTTTCTTGTTTCTTCATTCACTTTATGAATTCGCTCGTAAAACAAAAAGTTTATTAAATATAAGGCAGGAATTAGTAATACTGCTATTGCTGATAATTTGACAGATATATGTACTATAAAACAAAGCGATATGCCTAAATTCAAAACAATCATCAAAATACTTGTCATCAGATCCAGATAGAATTCCACAATTTTTTGAGCATCAAATTCAAGCCGGTTCAACAGTTCCCCTTCGGTATAACGGTCGATCTCCCTGCATTTCAGTGACAACATTTTATCCATCAACTGCTCCTGCATTGTATTTTCCATGTGATTTACAACATAATTGCCAAGCACATCTTCTACTATTTCTAATATCTGAATAAAAATCAAAAGCAGAAAAAGAGCAATAATCCACTTCCCAAATTCTTCTTTTTGAAATGTTGTAATACAATCAATAATCTCTCCATATACAACAGGTTGTAAACCACCCAAAGTAACACCTGCACCTATCACCACTATCAAAAATATCAATTTTACTTTATTTTTCACGAAGTATTTTTTTAATACATCTCTTCCCATCTTACTATAAATCTTCCATCCGCCCCAAAATCTTTTGATAGAACGCCTTCTGGTCGTCTCCTCTTTCTAACTCATCTAAGATCAATCCGTCCTTCAAAAGTATAATACGGTCACAGTTACTTGCCATCTGAGGATCGTGTGTTACCATAACAATTGTTTTCTGATATTTTTTATTGATATCATTTAACGCCTGTATAACGATCTTTCCTGATTTCGAATCAAGGTTGCCGGTTGGCTCATCTGTAAACTGTACCCCTATCCCCTTATGCCTTGAAAATAGGGGCTTTAACGGTATGTACATTTGTGTACTGT
>PPYF01370490.1_pt1 | contig 22648 bp, 19 predicted proteins | sample 1559871 | NCBI WGS metagenome assembly PPYF01 (sample SAMN08240021, study PRJNA423297) | Human gut metagenome, whole genome shotgun sequencing project.
GCTATGTGGAGGATTTTCCGACGAAGTGCGGGCAAAAAAGATGCGCTAAGATGGCGGTGCTGAATTTATCAGTGCTTCCTAAAGAAAGTGCCGCCATTACAGCATTGACGGCAGAGAAACGAAAGAACCGACAGCCGCTCTGTTTCGAGCAAGCTGCCGGTCATTTGGCAATCATAAATGTGTTTCCACGTCCTTATTCAGTTGTGTTTGCTTTTTGCCGCACAGATCACCGCGTGTGTCTGCACAGCCGCATATTGTACGTTCAGCTGAAACCGTTTTGGAGATCTCTGTATCATCCAAGTTGCGCGCGTGGTTTTCGAAAAATGAATCGTACAGTAACACGAGTGTCGTCTGCTCACACTACCCGAGGACGACCGGACCTAGACGGTTCTCATGAGATGATGCCAACGGAGCACCTGCCGATGCAGGCTCAGTTCTTCTTCAAAGATGCATACTGCTCAGGAGACGATACCGCCCTGCCGAAGAATTTGTGTCAATAGACATTCTCCTTTCCAGCATTTATGACCAAGGAGATATATCTCTTTTCTGAATTTATCATATCATAAATAAACTGGAAATGCAATAGATTTTTACAAGGAAAACAATGCGGAAAGGTCTGAATTGATGTATAATTCATGTAGATAGAATTGCTCAGTGGGCTCTTTGTGATGGAGGGGATGCAATTGCTTTCTGCACTTCTCGATTTCCTCTTCCCGCCGCGCTGTCCATCCTGTCACGCCTGTGTAGAGCGGCAGGGATTCTGCCCGGCGTGTGCGCGGCAGCTCATCGGCATGCGCCGCATGATGGAGATGGGCGCGATGGCGGAAGATCTGACGGGCGTCTGGGTCTTGGCACATTATCGTGACGGTATCCGTGATCTTTTGCGCGCGCTGAAATATCACCGAAAGATGGCAGTGCTTGACAATCTGCGTACGATTCTCGCTGCGGGGGAGGAGGTACTGGAGGAGCTGCCGCCGTCCCTTATCGCCGTTCCCGTCCCACTTGCACCACAGCGGCAGAAAGAGCGCGGCTTTAACCAGACAGAGGAGATCTTTGCTCCGTGGTTTGCGTCGTATGGCATCCCTTTTGAACCTATTCTTGTCCGCACGCGTGAGACGATGCCGCTCTATGAGATGACACGTACGGAGCGGCGACAGGAACTGCGCAGCGCGTTCGCCCTCGTACATGGTGCAGATGTGCAAGGGAAGGATCTCCTGCTCGTGGATGATATCATGACGACGGGGGCAACGCTGACGGAGTGTGCGCACGTTCTGCGGCACGGCGGAGCACGGCGTGTCTATGCAATTGCACTCGCGGGGGAACATCGCTGAGTCCTTCCTTGTCAAATGGACAGAAATGCTCTATAATTCACTCTATGATAAAGGGGGAGTTACTTTGGTGATGAATGGAGCGCGGGCTCTCTTGGAGAGCCTTAGGCAGGAGGGTGTGGAGGTCGTTTTTGGCTATCCCGGCGGCGCCGTCCTCACGCTGTACGATGAAGTATATAAGATGAAATTTCCGCATATCCTTACGCGCCATGAGCAGGGTGCTGCACATGCGGCAGACGGCTACGCGCGCGCCTCGGGCAAGGTTGGCGTGGTCTTTGCGACCTCGGGACCGGGTGCGACGAACCTCGTGACGGGGATTGCAACGGCGAATATGGACTCCGTTCCGATGGTCTGCATCACGGGACAGGTTGCCAATCCCTATATCGGCAAGGACTCCTTTCAGGAGGCGGACATCGTCGGCGTTACGACACCGATCACGAAGCACAATTACCTCGTCAAGGACGTGCATGATCTGCCGCGCGTGATCAAGGAGGCCTTCTTCATCGCGCGGACGGGACGTCCCGGCGTCGTCGTCATCGACGTGGCAAAGGATGTATTTGATGCAGAGATCGACTTTGCCTCTCCTGCTGCCGCCGCCTTGCGCGGATACAGCGGCAGTGTCTCTCTGGATGTCGATGCCGTATGCGCGGCAGCGGACGCCCTCCGCACGGCAGAGCGGCCGCTGCTCTTTGTCGGCGGCGGCGTCATCCTCTCGGATACGGCAGCGTATGTACGGGAACTCCTCGCCCTGACGGGGATGCCTGCCGTCTCCACACTGATGGGGCTCGGCGGCGTTTCTGCCGATACGCCCGGCTATACGGGGATGGCGGGGATGCACGGCACCTATGCCTCCAATATGGCGATCCAGGACTGCGACCTGCTGCTCGCCGTCGGTACGCGCTTCAGCGACCGCGTGACGGGCGCAGTGGCAGAGTTTGCCCCGAAGGCACGCATCGTCCACTTTGACATTGACCCTGCCGAGTTCAACAAGAACGTGCGCGCCGACATCCCTGTCCTCGGAGATCTGCGCGAGAGTCTGCCCGCCTTCCTCGATGCCCTGCGTCCTGCGGCGGCAGATGTGGCATCCCGTATGCCGGCGTGGCAGGCGAGTGTCCGCACCATGGAGGAAAAGCATCCGCTCGGATGGAAGGAGTGTGAGGCGATCCGCCCCGAGGAACTCCTGCACCGCGTGCGCGAAATCGTCGGCCCCGATACCATCTGCGTCACGGATGTGGGGCAGCATCAGATGTGGGCAGCACAGTACTATGCGTGTACGGAGCCGCGCCGCTTCCTCACCTCGGGCGGACTCGGCACGATGGGCTACGGGCTTCCTGCGGCGATCGGGGCAAAGCTCGCGCGTCCCAACAAGGAAGTTGTGCTGATTACGGGCGACGGCAGCATCATGATGAACTGCCAAGAGTTTGCGACCATCGCGGACAACGATATTGATGTGAAGGTTGTCATCGTACATAACTCCATCCTCGGCATGGTTGGTCAGTGGCAGCGTCTGTTCTACAATCATCATTACTCCGCATCGGAGCTCAAGGGCAAGACGGACTTCGTCAAGCTCGCTGCGGCGATGGGCGTCGCGGGATGTCGCATCGAAACGCGGGCGGAGTTCGCAGAAGTTCTGCCGCGCGTGCTCCGCGAAAAAGGAGCACGCCTCATCGACGTCATCGTGCCCGAGGAGGCGGATGTCGTGCCGATGGTGCCGGGCGGAAAGCGTCTCGATCAGATGGTGTTGGGAGGAAGATAAGATGGACAAATATTTGCTTGCCGTCCTCGTCGACAACAAACCGGGCGTCCTGACCCATATCGCAGGGCTCATCAGCCGCCGTGCCTTCAACATCGAGAGCATCTCTGCCGGCTATACAGAGGAAACCTCGGTCACGCGCATCAATATCGTTGTCTCGGTCGCTTCGGAGAACGAACTGCGGCAGGTCGTGACGCAGCTCTCCAAGCTCATCGACGTGGTGAAGATCGTCAACCTCACGCAGTTCGAGTCGATCACGCGTGAACTTGTGCTCATCAAGGTGCACGCAACGAAGGAGAACCGTGCGGAGATCATCGACGTGGTGAACATTTTCCGTGCGCGCATCGTAGATGTCGGCGTGGAGAATGTCGTCATTGAGCTGACGGGCGACGCGAAGAAGATCGATGCCCTCTCGGAGCTGCTGTCCGACTACGGCATCATCGAGATCGCACGAACGGGGGCGATTGCGCTCTCGCGTGGACCTGTGCCCGTCAAGCAGATGTAGTTTTTTTCGGTAGGGAAGGAGTGTTTTGACATGAATCTCAGGGCATGGGGGCTTCTGCTCCTGCCTGCTGCATGCCTTTCGCTGGCGGGCTGCGGGCTGCCGGGGGCGAGTTCGGATCGGGTCATCTACGCAAACTACGATGACAGTGACGGATTCTGCGCGCAGATCAAGGACGCGTTTGCCGCAAAGGCAAAGGCGGACGGCATTGAGGTCGAATTCCTCGACGCGAAGAACGACGGAAATATGCAGATCGACCAGCTGAACGAGGCGATTGGCAGCGGCGCGGGGGCGATCATCCTGCTTGCTGCCGATGGTTCCAGCATCGTTAAGACCATTGAAAAGGCAAACGATGCGGGCATTCCCGTCATCACAGTCAACCGCAGCGTTGCGGGCGGACAGGTGCTCCGCGCCTATTCCGACGATGTGGAGGCGGGGCGTATGCAGGGCGAGTACATGGCAGCGCATCTGCCGCCGAACGCGAAGATCGTGTATTTGCAGGGCGATGAGACGCAGAGCAGTGCCGTCGGCCGTTGGGAGGGGTTCAAGGCAGCGTGTCTGGACAAGCGTTCCGACGTTCAGCTGCTCTCGTTCGTGGATGCCGGATGGAGCAAGGCCGAGGCCTTGAAGACCATGATGCTCTGGATGAATATGTTCCCCGAGATCAACGGTGTCGTTGCAGGAAATGATGAGATGGCACTCGGTGCGATTGCCGCACTCAAGGGGGCAAACCGCCTCAGTGGATGCCTTGTCTCTGCGGTCGATGCCACCCCTGCGGGACTTGCCGCTGTCGAGGTGGGCGAGATGGCGCAGACGGTCAAGCAGGATGCAAAAGCGCAGGGTGAGGGGGCACTCACACTAGCAGAGGGCTTCCTCAAGGGGAATCCGCCGAGTGGGGATCTTGCGATTCCGTTTACGTCCATAACTGCGGACAATCTCGCGCAGGCGAAGTGAGGAGGGGAGTGCCATGAATCTGCCGTTCATCTCTGCGGAGGCAATGAAGGACTATGCCGTGCGGACAAAGGTGTTCATCCTGTCCGTATTCCTCTTGGCAGCCATCCTCGTTGTCGCCGTCGTCGGTATCTACTCGAACGATCAGGCAAAGCAGTCGCTTGACGATATGTATCACCATAATCTCATGTCGACACAGTATCTGAACGATGCCAATACGCGTCTGCGGAAAATCAGCGTCAATGTGCCGTACATCTTACAGGAGGGAATCACAGCGGACAACCGCAAGATTCTCGTGGACGATGTGCTCGGTAATCTGAACGCGCTCCATCACGACATGGAGGAGCTCAAGAAGATCGACACGAGCGAGCGGGCACAGGCGACGATTGCCGAACTGGAAAAAAATCTGACCGTCGCGGCGGACAAGGTCGGCGCGGTCAACAATATGGGGACGACCCCCGAGGATCGCGTCGCGATCTTTGACAATCTCGCCTCGCTCACCGTCATCTCAAGCAATATGGCGGTGCTTACACCCGATAACGTGTTCCAGGGAAAGCAGCTCTTTGAGGCGAACAATGCGCGCTATGACCGTACAGTCTATAGCTTTGCCATCATCATCGTCATTGCGGTGGGGTTTGGTGTTCTTGTGTCGCGCCGTATTGCAGATAACATCTCCGATCCGCTCGCTTCCTCCATCGGACATCTGAGTGCCGTCGCGTCCGGCGACCTCTCGCGTGAGATCCCGCGCGAACTCTCTGACCGTGCGGATGAAATCGGTACGGTGGTCAAGGCACTCGGCAAGATGCAGGGCTTTATGAAGCAGGTGCACGAGGAGGCAGAGCAGACCGATGCGATGGTTGCCGAGCTTGAGGAAATGCTGCACGGGCTCAACAATGACACGCAGGACATGTCTGCCGTGACCGAGGAGATGTCCGCAGGCATGGAGGAGACAGCAGCATCTACATCCAGTGTCCAGCATCTCAGCGGGGAGCTGAACGATGGGATCAAGGGGGCAGCGGACGCAGCACGCGAGAGCGAGGAGTATACGCGCGAGGTTGCACAGCGTGCCGCCGATCTCCAGACGACGATGGAGCAGTCGCGTCTCAATACGCGTCAGATCTACGGCTCGACGAAGGACTCTGTGGCAGAGGCGATCGAGTCCTCGAAGGTCGTCGACCAGATCGGACAGCTCACGCTGGAGATCTCCGAGATCGCCGAACAGACGAACCTCCTCGCTCTGAACGCAAGCATCGAGGCAGCGCGTGCAGGTGAGCAGGGACGCGGCTTTGCCGTGGTCGCGGGCGAGGTCGGAAAGCTCGCCGAGCAGTCGCGCGGAACGGCAGAGAAGATCAAGGGCCTCACGGGGCAGGTTACGGGCTCGGTGCAGGCTCTCTCTGACGGTACGCATAGGCTGCTCACCTTCATTGATGAAAACATCCGCGGCGATTATGACCTGATGGACAAAACAGCAGTGCAGTACAAGGCAGATGCGGAGTTCTTCCGCAAAACTGCAGAGGCGACAACGTCGCGGTCACAGGAACTGCTGGGCTCCGTCAGCGAGATGAATGCGGCGATGGAGGGGATTCGCAACGCGACACACGAGGGTGCGGAGGGCAACACGCGCATCGCGGAGAGAGTCGTCTCCATGGCGGCAGAGTACGAGAATATCCTTGCAAAGATCCAGACCTTCAAGGAAGGGACGGCGCGCCTCAAGAACCTCGTGGCGGCGTTCAAGGAGTAATGCTGCTGGGCATACCGCACACTTTTCTCGTTTGTTCCACTAGGGTTCGCTTAGAGGCATCGCCCATTCGCACGAAAAATTTACATGTTATGCAGAGAGCCTTTTATGGCTCTTTGTTGTTTTTTTGACTTTTTTACAAAATACCTATTGACTTTTTGACTAAAAACATTTACTATAGACAACGTAAGTTAGCACTCAGTCAATGAGAGTGCTAACACGACAAAAAGATTTGGGATAAACTAGGAGGAAGATACCATGATTAAGCCATTGGGCGAACGTGTTGTCATTGAAGTCGCAGAGAGCGATGTCACGACGGCGAGCGGCATTGTGCTCCCCGATACGGCAAAGGAAAAGCCGCAGAAGGGCAAGGTCGTTGCGGTCGGTACGGGCAAGCTCCTCGAGAACGGACAGCGTGCAGGCCTTGAGGTCAAGGAAGGCGACAGCGTCGTTTTCTCGAAGTACTCGGGCTCTGAGATCAAGGTTGACGACAAGGACTACCTCATTGTTCGCGAGAGCGACATTCTGGCAATCCTGTAATTAGGGAAGTACTGATAAATTCGGCACTACCATCTTGACGCATCTTTTTCGCCCGTACTTCGGCGGAAAATCCTCCACAGAGCCCCACTCTGCGTCTGGTTTTCCACCTTGTTCGGACAAAAAATCTACGCCAATTTGGCAGACCTCATTTTATCAGTGTTACCTTAGATAGACGAAACGTGGAGGCAATATAAATGGCAAAGCAGATTCTGTTTGACGAAGAGGCACGCCGCGCTCTTGGCCGCGGCGTTGATGCACTGGCAAATGCGGTCAAGGTAACGCTTGGCCCGAAGGGACGCAACGTTGTCCTCGATAAGAAGTACGGCGCACCGACGATCACGAATGACGGCGTGACGATTGCACGTGACATCGAGCTCGAGGATCCGTTCGAGAACATGGGCGCACAGCTCGTGAAGGAAGTTGCGACGAAGACGAACGACATCGCGGGCGATGGCACGACGACGGCGACGCTCCTCGCACAGGCGATGATCCAGGAGGGCATGCGCAACGTCGTGGCGGGCGCGAACCCGATGATCGTCAAGAAGGGCATCGACATGGCGGTCAAGACGCTGGTCGAGGAGATCAAGAGCAAGGCACAGAAGGTCGAGACGAAGGCAAAGATCGCGCAGGTCGCGTCGATCTCCTCGGCAGACTCCGAGGTCGGCGAGCTCATCGCAGAGGCGATGGAGAAGGTCGGCAAGGACGGCGTCATCACGGTTGAGGAGTCCAAGACCATGGACACGAACCTCTCCGTTGTTGAGGGCATGCAGTTCGATCGCGGCTATATCTCGCCGTACATGGTGACGGATACGGACAAGATGGAAGCCGTCATGGATGATCCCTATGTGCTCATCACCGACCGCAAGATCTCCTCGGTCGCGGATATCCTGCCCGTTCTGGAGCAGGTCGTGAAGCAGGGCAAGCAGATCGTCATTATCGCAGAGGACCTTGACGGTGAGGCTCTTGCGACCATCGTGGTCAACAAGCTGCGCGGCACGTTCAAGGCACTCGCGGTCAAGGCACCGGGTTTTGGCGACCGCCGCAAGGCGATGCTCGAGGATATCGCTATCCTCACGGGCGGCACGGTCATCAGCGAAGAGGTCGGCCGCAAGCTCGACAGCGTCACGATCGAGGATCTCGGCCGTGCACGTCAGGTGCGTTCCTCCAAGGAGGAGACGACGATTGTCGACGGTGCAGGAGACAAGGCACAGATCTCCGCACGCGTGGCACAGCTCAAGAAGCAGATCGCAGAGACCACGTCCGACTTTGACCGTGAGAAGCTGCAGGAGCGTCTGGCAAAGCTCGCCGGCGGTGTTGCTGTGGTCGAGATCGGTGCAGCGACAGAAGTCGAGATGAAGGACAAGAAGTACCGTGTTGAGGATGCACTCAATGCAACGCGTGCGGCAGTCGAAGAGGGCATCGTTGCCGGCGGCGGCACGACGTTCATCGACATCCTCCCGGCACTCGACAAGCTGAACGTCGAGGGCGACGTCAAGGTCGGCGTCGAGATCGTGCGCCGTGCGGTCGAGGCTCCGGTGCGCCAGATCGCTGAGAATGCAGGCCTTGAGGGCTCGGTTGTCGTCGACAGCGTGAAGAAGGCGGGCGATGGCGTTGGCTTCAATGCACTCGAGAACACCTACGTCGACATGATCGGCGCGGGCATTGTCGACCCGGCGAAGGTCACGCGCTCTGCCCTGCAGAATGCGGCATCTATCGCTGCCATGGTGCTCACGACCGAGACGCTCGTCACGGACAAGCCCGAGCCTGAGGCTCCGGCACCTGCAGGTGCACCCGGCATGGGCGGTATGGGCGGCATGATGTAAGGCAGTTGCCCTCGATCATATCGTGAAATAGCGAAGAAGCATGTTTCCTATCAGTGGAGCATGCTTCTTTTTGTTTTACAATCTATATCGACGGATTGTTAAAATACAGATACAGTGCTATACTACAGAGCATGAAGATAATAGAGCTCCATCGACAGAGGAGCAAAAGGAGTTTCGCATGCTGAATATAGATAAGAAACTCGCGAAACGCGAGGCAGAGGGCAAGATCATCCGCACAGGCATCGTGGGTGTGGGGCAGATGGGGCGCGGACTGGTTTCGCAGATGGTGCTCATGAAGGGCATTATGCCTGCCATTGTTGCCGATCATACACTGGATAAGGTCATCAAGGCCTTTCATACCGCGGGTGTCCGTGACGAGGATATCGCCGTCGCAAAGACCATCGATGAGGCAAATCGCTACATGGAGCAGGGCAAGTACGTTGCGACAGAGAACGACACATTTATCTCGCACGCGAACCTCGTCGAGGTCGCCATTGATGTGACAGGCGTGCCCGAAGTCGGCGTGCGGATCGCGATCGACGCACTGAACAACAAAAAGCACGTCGTCATGATGGACGTTGAGACCGATGTGGTCATCGGCAGCTATCTCAAGAAGCTCGGCGACAAGAACGGCGTCATCTATACCGGCTCGGCAGGCGACGAGCCGGGTGCGGTCATGGAGCTCTACTCCTTTGCGTGTGCGATGGGGCTGGATGTCAAGGTCATTGGCAAGGGCAAGAACAACAAGATCGACTATGACTGCAATCCCGATACCGTGTACGAGGAAGCAGTCCGCCGCAAGATGAACCCGCGCATGCTCACCTCGTTCAAGGACGGCACGAAGACCATGGTCGAGATGACGGCGATGTCGAACGCCACAGGCTTTGTCCCCGACGTGATCGGTGCTCACGGTCCCGCGGGCTCGCCGCAGCATTGCTGCGCCGATCTCAACGAACTCTTTAAGCTCAAGAAGGATGGCGGTATCCTGAATCGGCACGGCGTCGTGGAGTATGTCAATGGCATTGCGCCCGGCGTCTTTGTCACCGTCGCATGTCCGAATGAGGATGCTGCCTACGTGATGGACTATCTCCAGATGGGGCATGGCCCCCTCTGGACCCTCTATCGCCCCTATCATCTCTGCAACCTCGAGACGCCGCTCAGCGTGGCGAAAATCGTCATCGACGGCGAACCGACCATCATCCCGCTTGACGGCCCGGTCAGCGAGTGCATCACCGTCGCCAAGCGCGACCTGAAGGCGGGGGAAAGCCTTGATGGCATCGGCGCCTACACGACCTACGCCTCGATTGCGACAGCCGAGGAGACGTACCGAAACGGCTACGTCGTCTACCCCCTCGTCAACAAAAACGCACGCATGAAATGCGATGTCAAAAAGGGCACACTCCTCACACTCGACATGGTCGACCTCGATACGTCCACGCAGCTCTATCAGGTGCGTAAAGAACAGGACAAGATGTATGGCAACGGGTACGCGCTGAAGTAAAGGAATTGCTGAGCTTCCTAAAATACAATGCCCCCCACGATGCAGGCGTGGGGGGCACTTTTGAGCAATTGAGATGTAAGGATGTAATGTATGTTTTGGCTTGAACTCATTGTTGTGTTTGGGATGCTTCTCGTCGGTGCACATGTTGGCGGCATCTTTCTCGGCATGTCGAGCGGCGTCTCCCTTGCCGTACTCATCTTTGGCTTTGGCTGTACGCCCAAAAAAGTGATTCAAAAAATTTCCTTGATTTTTCTCCCCCCCTATGATATAGTAACTTCCGTTGACATATGTGGCGCCTTCGTCAAGTGGTTAAGACACCGCCCTCTCACGGCGGGTTCATGGGTTCGAATCCCATAGGCGTCACCAAATTCGGCGCCTTCGTCAAGTGGTTAAGACACCGCCCTCTCACGGCGGGTTCATGGGTTCGAATCCCATAGGCGTCACCATCGAAATGGATAGGAGCCGTTTACGGCTTCTTTTTTGTTTTCTATCGTAATGAAAAAATGGGGGCGGGGCAGGTATGCTCTTCTTATCGATGCTTCTCATGGGCGGAATTATCGGTTTTGTCGGGGCGGGCGGCAGCGGCGTGATCATCACTTTGCTCGTCGTCGGATTCGGCGTGCCCATCCATCAGGCGCTTGCCGTCGCCCTCGGATCTATGGCATTTACGACACTGTCGGGGGCAGTCAGTCACTACCGCGAGCGTGAAGTCGTGCCCCTGACAGGGGCGGTACTTGGCGCGGGCGGCCTTCTCGGGGCGCTCCTCGGTGCGGTGATTTCCAACCACATGGAGGCACCAAATCTCAGCCTCTTTACGGGCGTCATGCTCCTGTCGAGCGCCTTCCTCCTCTATCTGCGCATTTACCGTGCCGTGTGGCTCTCGGCGCATATCCACGTACGTGAGGAGCTCTTGACGGGGCGGCGGCTCTATCTCTATGGACTGCCCATCGGCTTTCTCTGCGGCGTCCTCTCTGGCGCGTTCGGCATCGGCTCTGCGGCCTATATACAGATCGCCCTCATGGTCGTGTTCGGTGTGTCGCTCCTGCAGGCCATCGGAACAACGATGATGATCATCGTGCCCATCTCGATCAGCGGCGGCATCGGCTATCTCCTCTATGGACAGCTGGAGCCGTGGCTGTTCATCCAGACGCTCGTCGCGCTCTCGCTCGGCTCGTATGCTGGGGCAAAGCTGACGCACCTAGCGCCGCTGCCTGTTTTGCGCTTTTGGATTGTTGCCCTGCCGACCATCGGCGGTGCGATTATGATTCTGTTTCACTGACGGTGTTGCTGCAGAAGTGATATAGAATGATTTGTCATGGAACGAAAAGAGCCGTGATACGGAAATTATGCCGTATCACGGCTCTTTTCGTATGTATTTGTAACGCCTTTGAGCCCACCGGCAATTAGCGCGGCAGCCAACTGATTCAGACGGATCCCCTCCGCTCTTGCCATCAGAGCAAGATTTCGATGTGAAAAACAGGTTGAATCTATCAGCGATTACTTACCGCTCAGCGACGACTTCACTGTTGTTCAGCGCGAAATTGAGCAATAGTCCGATCAATTCGTTGCGTGAGCGCCCCGTCTGACCAGCGAGGTCGTCCAGACGGTCAATAATATCTTCCCGTACGCGGATGGATAGGGTTTTATGCCCATCCTCTCCGCGTTTTTTCTTTGTGATTACTAGTTTTGTGGTCATATATATCACCTCATGGTTAGTTTATATATGAGTGGTTATAAAATATATGATTGATATATTGTTGTAAAACATATCTATAAAATGCTTAAGTAAATATGAAATATATACGATATAGTGATTGAAAAATTATGTTATAAAATATGTTATAAAGTGTAGGTGAAAAATGAAAGTAAATCCTGCTGTACAAGGGGGCGCCGAGCAGGGAAGCGCACGCGTCGGCAGGGGACAGGGAGCGTCTCTACCCATGGATGCTTTTCAGGCACTGCTCAATCAGGCGGAGAGCCGTACGCGTTTCTCGGCGCACGCAAAGGCGCGGATCGAACAGCGCGGCGTCGATCTCACGGCAGATGATCTCGCACGGATTGATGATGCGGTTGATCGTATGGCGGCAAAGGGCGTGCGCGATGCGCTCATTTACATGAGTCATGGGCTTGCCATGGTCGTCAGCGTAAAAAATCGCACGGTGATCACGGCACTCGATGACGCGAGTGCGAAGGAAAACATCTTTACCAACATCGACAGTGCTGCCATTTTGTAATATGTGAGGGGAGAGATTTATTATGATGCGTTCGATGTTTTCGGGGGTGTCAGGGCTTAAAGGACATCAGACCCGTATGGATGTCGTCGGGCATAATATTGCAAATGTGAATACCGTGGGGTACAAGGCAAGTCGTGTCACTTTTGCCGATACACTGTATCAGACAAGCTCAGGAGCATCTGCACCCACGGGGAACCTTGGTGGTATCAATCCGAAGCAGATTGGTCTTGGGATGAACGTCGCCTCTATCGATACGATCTTTGGCGATGCCAGTGCGCAGGGAACAGGAAAGAACACCGATGTTGCTCTTTCGGGGAATGGCCTCTTTATCGTAAAGAATGGGTCGGGAACGTATTATACACGTGATGGAGCTTTCGAGTTCGATGCGCAGGGCAACTATGTCTTACCTGGCAACGGTTCGTTTGTGCAGGGATGGATGGCACGTGAGAACGGTGAATTGGTAACTACGGAGCAGCCTGGTAATATCACGATCAAGGCAGGAAAGAGCATGCAGCCGGAGATGACAGGGGCTGCTACCTATTTGAACAATTTAAACGCCAACACGAAGGGCTATGAGATCGCGAGCATCGTTGCAAAGTATAAAGATGGGACGCAGAAGTCACTCGGGACGTATACGCAAAGCTCTGTGGGGGAAATGTCCCTCGGTATGACTGGTACCACGAAATCAATTCCCTTGGAGGATGGGGTGGCGGGATATCCCTTTACGACGAATAATCCTGTTACGATTACGGGAACTCCCGTCACGGGGAAACCTCTTTTTTCGACAACGGTCGATTCAATTGAAGCCAATGGTGCAAACGTCAAAGTTACTTATGAGGGAGATAAGTCTTCGGTCTTTGGTATCGTCGATAGTTCGGGCAGTCCAATTACTGTTACACATACTGCAGGAACATTTACTATCGGAGATTTGTCGACGATAACGGGAACGATCAAGACGCCTGGCGGCGTTACAACCTCGGCCTCGACCATGGGAGCAACGGAACTCACCTTGTCGACCGCGACAATTGGAGGACAAACGTTCACAAATGTGAAGATTACTGTCCCAAACCCGAAAGATTTTGTTTATTCTGATGGACAAAATGTGACGTTCTCTCTCGTGACAAAAAAGATTGAAGCTGATGCAGGAGCGAAAATCCATACCCCACATACATACAGTGATGGAACCGTATTGGATACGAATGAAGCACCGAATGCGACGTCGCCATTTACGGTTACAGAGAAGAATCAGCGCTATATCTATAAGGGACGCGTCGATGGCAGCGAAGGCACGATTAAGTCGATTGCACGAAAGGCGAAGGAGCCTACAGAAGTTACGCTAACTACGAAGGACGGGCAGGTATTTTCTGGCGCGATCAATGGGGAGTATACGGTTGGCAATATGTATTACCCACCATCCGTGACGACGTTTACAGTTTATGACAGTCTTGGCGGGGCGCACAGCATTCCTCTCGTATTCCGCAAAGTGGGGGCAAATGAGTGGGATATGAGCCTCGGCGCCGATGACACCTATAGCTACAAAGAAGATAATGGAACAGAGGTCTCTGCGCAACTGACAAAGACTCGATTGAAGTTCAGCCAGACCGGGCATTATGTGAGCGGGGACGCAACTGTATCTTTGTCTTATAAACGGGAAGGTGCAGAGGAGCCAAAGCCGCATAAAGTGACTGTCAGCCTTGGTGCGCTCACGCAGTACAGCGGCAGCAGCACGATCAAGGCAGAGTCGGATGGCAATGCCGAAGGCGTTCTGAAGAATGTGACAATCGACAGTACGGGAACGATCACGGGCGTTTATTCGAATGGCAAGATCAAGGCGGAGGCACAGCTTGCCATCGCGCAGTTCAATAATCCGTCAGGGCTGACGCGTGCCGGAGGGAACTTCTTCCAGCAGTCGAACAACTCAGGCGCAGCAAATGTTAAAACCGCATCGGATCTCGGCTGTACGATTACACCGTCAGCACTTGAGATGTCCAATGTTGACCTTGCCGACCAATTTTCGGATATGATTGTTACTCAGCGTGGATTCCAGTCCAACTCGAAGATCATCACTGTTGCCGATGAGATGCTTGAAACGCTCATTAGTATGAAACGTTAATTGATTTTTTCGCCGCTGCATCATTCTGGTGCGGCGGTTTTTTCGTATACCGTTTGCAAAAAATACGGATAACTGTTATAATAAAAGAACAAGTCTATTTTGAAGGAGTGATACGATGAGAATATGGATGGTATTGATGTTCGTCGTTATGCTGATGCTGTCTGTCTCCGGCTGCGGCGGAGCACAGTCGTCAGCGGCATCGGAGGGAAAGGAAGAGGCGATGGCAGCATTTCAGCGCGTCGCATCCGATGAGGCGCAGCAGATGATGGCGGAGAATACGAACTATATTATTTTGGACGTGCGGACCGCAGGGGAATATGCAGGCGGACATATTCCGCATGCCATCAATGTACCGAACGAATCCATTACTACGGTGCCGCCAAAGGAGCTCCCCGATAAGGATCAGATGATCTTTGTCTACTGCCGCAGCGGTGCACGCAGTCAGCAGGCGGCGCAAAAGCTCGCGAACATGGGCTATACGCATATTGTGGAGATGGGCGGAATCAACAACTGGCATGGGGATGTTGTGAAGTAAGGGAAGCACTGATAAATTCAGCCGCGCTGTCTTGACGCATCTTTTTTTCCGCATCTCGGCGGGAAATTCCCCACATAGACTTTGCCGCGTGTCCGGTTTTTCACCATGATCGGACGAAAAAATCACACCGGGTCTGAAGGCTTCTCTTGTTGGTGATGGATTCCTGGAAAATTAGAGCAGGGCTGCTGTATGAAGATCTTTTAGCTTCGTACAGCAGCTTTTTTATCCTCGCTTTGCACAAAACGCCTGCAGTTCCTTTCGAAAAATATCAACGGCGCGGGGGAGGTAGCGGTTCTTTGCGCGGGCGAGGATGATTGTGCGATGCGGGTCGCCCTCGATGGCAGCGTAGCAGGGCGGATTGGCGGGCGGTGCAGCGACAATGAGTGTTTCGGGGAGAATCGCGGCACCGAGTCCTGCGCCCGCAAGCGCATGTGCCGTGTTCATGCTGCGCGTCTCAAGCGTAACCTGCGGGAGGAAGCCTGCCGCCTTACAGAACATGAAGAGCGTATCGTGGAGTTTCTGCTCGCGGTGCATCAGGAGGAACGGTGTGTCGCGAAGTGCGGTAAGCGGAACGATTGGCGGTGCTGTACGGTCACCGGGCAACAGTCCGAGAGCCGTGCTTATGGGATGCGCGGGAGGCAGTGCGAGCAGAAGCCGCTCCTTGAAGAGCACATCGTAGTCGAAACGATGCTCGCTTACGGGCAGCAGCGAAATGATGCAGTCCGTCTCCCCCGCCTCGGCAAGCTCCTCGAGTCGGTAGGTCGTGTCCTCGCGAAGATGCAGCATGATCTTTGGATATTTTGCACGAAAGGCGGGCAGCATGGGCGCGAGAAGATGTGTACTGCGGAACTGCGTCAGCCCAACCGTCACATTACCTGCTGCGCCGCGCATGCAGTCGTCCACCTGCTGATGGAACGCTTCGTCGAGTGCGATGATGCTGCGCGCTGTTTCAAGATACAGCCTGCCGACGGCGGTTGGTGTGAGGCATGTGCCGCCGCGGTCGAAAAGCGGTGCCCCGATCTTCTTTTCCTGGGCGGCAAGCATCTGTGAGAGCGATGGCTGTGAGACGTAGAGTTTTTTCGCTGCACTTGAGAGTGTGCCCTCCTCGGCAATTTTTAAGATATAGCGGAACTGTCGGAACTCCATGATGCACCTCGATATAAGATTTTTCTTATCAATAAAATAGGATTTTACGTATTCGACTTATAGGAAAGAATAACGTATAATCAAATATAAGTAAAGAGTCTGTGCAGATGCTCTCGGAGGAATGGGCGAACAAAACCGTCCACTGTGTATTATATATCATTAAGGGAGGGGACTCTTTTGAGTAAGGGAGTACGATGCTTTCTGACGGCAGGACTGATTGCCGTCCTCTGGTTCATGCCGATACCCGATGGGCTGACTCCTGCGGCATGGCATCTGTTTGCGATCTTCGCGGGTACGATTCTGGGGTTCATTTTGCAGCCATTCCCGCTTGGAACGGTCGCACTTGCGGCGATTACATTTGCGGCGCTGACCAATACGATCAAGCCGGCGGAGGCACTCGCGGGATTCAGCAATACGGTCATTTGGCTGATTGTGTCGGCATTCCTCTTCGCACAGGGCTTCATCAAGACGGGACTCGGGCGGCGGATCGCCTACTGTCTCATTCTGAAATTTGGATCGAGCAGCCTGAAACTAGCCTATACGCTTGTTCTCAGCGACTTCATCATTGCGCCCGCAACGCCGTCGAACACCGCACGTTCGGGCGGTATTCTCTTTCCGATTGTACGCAGTCTCGCCTCGGTTTTTGGGTCGGAGCCGGGCGCGACAGCGCGCAGAATCGGTGCGTTCCTGCTCGTTGTATCCTTCCAGGTGGATGCGCCGATTGCCGCTGCGTTTTTGACGGCGTGCGCACCGAACCCCCTGATGGCGGAGCTGGCGCGCGACACGGCGGGGATCGAACTCTCGTGGGGACTTTGGGCGACGGCGGGCATCGTGCCCGTCCTGCTTTCGATGATTGTTTTGCCCTATGTCCTCTATAAGTTCTATCCTCCCGAGATTCGGGAAACGCCCGAGGCGCAGTCGCTCGCGCGTGAAAAACTTGCGGAGATGGGCCGGATGACACGCGATGAGAAAATCATCTGCGGCATCTTTGTCGGTGCGCTTCTCCTTTGGAGTACATCGGGCTATACGGGCGTGAATGCAACCATTGCCGCTCTGCTCGGTGTGACGGCAATGCTCCTCACAGGCGTCCTCACATGGGAGGATGTGCTGAAGGAAAAGGGCGCATGGGATGGCATGATGTGGATGGGCGGCGTCGTCAGCCTTGCGGGTGCACTGAATAAGATTGGCTTTATTCCATGGTTCGCCGCCAGCGTCACGGGGGCGATGACAGGGATTTCATGGGGACTGACGCTCGGCATTCTCTTTCTGGTCTACCTCTACAGTCACTATGGTTTTGCGAGCCTCTCGGGGCATGCAACAGCGATGTATGCGGCGTTCCTCGCCGTCGCCGTGGCTGCAGGCGCACCGCCCTATCTCGCCGCGCTCGGACTGGCTTTTCTCTCGAATCTTATGGCGGGGCTGACACATTACTCCACGGGGTCGGCTCCCATCTACTTCGGTGCGGGCTATGTGACGCAGGAACAGTGGTGGAGGATGGGCTTCCTCTGCTCCGTCATCAACGTCCTTATATGGATCGGCATCGGCCCCGTCTGGTGGAAGATCCTCGGTATTTGGTAACGTTGTGTTCGGTAACTCTGTGTATTTATATAAAGGAGAGATTTCTATGACGAAAGCGGAAGCCTCTGCGCGCATGACGGATGTGCTCGCGAAGTTCGTAGCGTACACGGGGAAGCGCTTGCCGGATGATGTGCGGGCCAAGATCGCCGAACTCGCTGGTGAGGAGGATGCTCCTTTGGCGAAGTCAATCTATGAGACGATGGAGAAGAATCAGGAACTTGCGATGAAGCTGAACCGCCCGAGCTGTCAGGACACGGGCGCGGCGCAGTTCTTCCTGAAATGCGGGGCGAACTTCCCATATATGGGTGCGATGGAGGAGATCCTGCACGCGGCTGTCGTACAGGCGACGGCGGACGCGCCTCTCAGACACAACGCCGTGGAGACGTTTGACGAGTTTAACACGGGCAAGAACGTCGGTAAAGAGATTCCGTCGATTTTTTGGGAGATCGTGCCTGACCGTGACGATATCGAGATCCATACCTATATGGCGGGCGGCGGCTGCACGCTGCCGGGCAAGGCAATGGTGCTGATGCCGGGCGAGGGCTACGAAGGCGTGACACGCTTTGTGCTCGATGTTATGACGAGCTATGGGCTGAATGCCTGCCCGCCGCTGCTCGTTGGCGTTGGTGTCGGCACGTCGGTCGAGGTTGCGGCGCTCCACTCAAAGAAGGCACTCATGCGCCCCATTGGGTCACACAATCCAAATCCGCGCGCCGCTAAGATGGAGCAGCTGCTTGAGGACGGCATCAACGCCATCGGCCTCGGTCCGCAGGGACTCATGGGCAAGCACTCCGTCCTCGGCGTCAACATTGAGAACAGCGCGCGCCATCCGTCCGTAATCGGCGTCGCCGTAAACGTCGGTTGCTGGTCGCATCGGCGCGGACACATCATCTTTGACAAGAATCTTGACTATAAGATTCTCTCGCATGCGGAGGTGGATTTCTGATGGAGAAGAAAGTTCTGACGACCCCGATTCAGCCCGAAGATCTCGCGGACATCAACGTTGGTGATGTGATCTACCTCACCGGGTATCTCACAACCTGCCGTGACGTGGCGCATCGCCGCGTCATCGAGGAGGGGAGGAAGCTTCCCGTCGATGTGAAGAACGGTGCCATTCTCCATGCAGGCCCCATCATCCGTAAACGCGGTGAGGGAAAATATGAGATGGTCACGGTCGGACCAACAACCAGTATGCGCATGGAGAAATTCGAGGAGGCGTTTATTGCTGAGACGGGTGTACGGCTCATCATCGGCAAGGGCGGCATGAAGGACGGCACAATGCGTGGCTGTCGTGACCATAAGGCGCTCCACTGCGTCTTTCCGGCTGGCTGCGCCGTCGTCGCCGCAACCTGTGTCGAGGAGATCGTGGACGCGAACTGGCTTGACCTTGGGATGCCCGAAACGCTCTGGACGTGCAAGGTGAAGGAGTTTGGTCCGCTCATCGTCTCCATCGACAGCCACGGGCGCAATCTATTTGAGGAAAACAAGGTGATCTTCAACGAACGTAAGGAAAAGGCGTGCGAAGAAATTTGTAAGCAAGTTGGGTTTATCAAATAAACATGCAAAGAAAACGGCGGCACATCGGTACGAATGACTGATGTGCCGCCGCTGCTGTATCACACGTGCTCACTTCCAGACGGATTCCGCGATCTCCTTGATAAAGCGCAGTTTGTTCCACTGCTCCTCCTCCGTCAGGAGGTTTCCCTCTTCGGTCGAGGAGAAGCCGCACTGCGGGCTGAGGCAGAGCTGATCGAGCGGGACGTGCTTTGCCGCCTCGTGGATGCGGGCGACAATATCCTCCTTCTTTTCGAGCGTGCCCGATTTTGAGGTGACCAGTCCGAGGACGACGCGCTGATCCTTGATATAGTCGAGCGGGGCAAATCCGCCTGCGCGGTCGGAGTCGTATTCGAGAAAGAAGCCGTCGACATGGCAGCCGCCGAAGAGAATCTCCGCGACGGGCTCGTAGCCGCCCGAAGAGAACCATGTCGAGCGGAAATTCCCGCGGCAGATGTGCATGGTAATCGTCATGTCCGCAGGTTTTGCCTCAAGGGCGCGGTTGATCATGGCGACATAGGCACGCTCGATGCGGTCGAGATCGAAGCCGCGTGCCTCGTATGCGGAACGTTTCTCGGGATCACAGAACTCGCCCCAGGACGTATCATCGAGCTGGAGATAGCGGCAGCCTGCCTCATAGAATGCACGGATGGCCTTCTGATAGGCGAGGGCGATGTCCTCAAAGAGCGCATCCTCGTTCTCGTAACGCGGAATCGGCGCGTAGTCCGTCGCACGCACGCAGCAGATGAGGTGCAGCATGCTGGGGGAGGGGATCGTCATCTTTGCGAGGGCATCCCCTGCGAGATCGTTTAGGAAACGGAAGTGACCGAGAAACGGATGCGCTCCGAAGTCCACCTTGTCCACAATTTTTACTGTCGACGCCTTTGGCTGTGCTCCCTTGAATGTGACGGACCAATGCGATGCACCGACCTCTTCGACGCCGCCCAGTGCTGCAAGAAAGTCCAGATGCCAGTAACGGCGGCGGAACTCGCCGTCCGTGACCGCGCGCAGCCCAACCTCCTTCTCCTTTGCGACGAGGCCACGGATTGCCGCATCCTCCGCTGCACGCAGTTCCTCTGCGCCTGCATTTCCTGCGGCGTATGCCTCACGCATCTTCATGAGTGCGGCGGGGCGCAGAAAGCTCCCCACAATGTCATAGCGAAATGGTGCTTTTGTTTTTGTATGGTTCATTGTCATTTCCCCCTGATGTACGATGTACGATTGAAACAATGTCATTATACCACAGACATTCATATCTATGCGAGTAACAAATGGTACAGAAAAAGCAGTCTGCTCATCGACAAACTGCTTTTTCTATGACACGGGGGTCAGATTCTGGCAACGGGATCAAGGGCCTTGACCTCGCCCGTGGCAGTCATTTCGACGCTTGTTCCCTCGGGCAGTCCTGTGAAGATCACAAGGCAGGCATCGGATGTCGCGTTGGCACGGATGTAGTCGATGTCGAACTCCATCAGCTTGTCGCCTTTCTTTACCTGCTGTCCTGCCTTGACAAAGACGTTGAAGCCCTTGCCGCCGAGTGCGACGGTGTCGACGCCGATGTGGAGCAGGTACTCCGTGCCGTCCGCGCTCTTCATGCCGATGGCGTGTTTCGTGTCAAAGACGAAGACAACCTCACCGTCAGCGGGGGCGAGTACCTCACCAACCGTCGGGTAGACGAAGAAGCCGTCGCCCATCATCTTGCTCGCAAACGCATCGTCCGGTGCCTCCGTGATCGGGTGTACTGTTCCCGTGACGGGGCTGCAGAGCGTATGCTTTTCTCCTGCGGAGGGGGCCGTCTCTTGTGCCGCCGCCTCGGCGGGCTTTTCCTCAGCAACTGTGGCGGGGGCGTCCTCCGGCTCGACCTCGGGCGCTGTCTCAAGGTAGGTCTCAAGATTGGACTTGATAACGGCAACCTGCGGTCCATAGATGACTTGTACGCCCGTACACTTGACGATGACGCCGACGGCACCCGTCGCCTTGAGCAGCTTTTCATTTACAAGAGAGGAATCTGCGACCGAGCACCGCAGGCGTGTCGCACAGCAGTCCACGGACGTGATGTTGCGCTTGCTGCCGAGTCCCTTGGCAATCGCTGCACTCTTGGCATCGAAACCTGCATCACCGTCAGCAGAGCTGCCGGCTCCTTCGCGTGCCTTGTAGTCCGCCTTGGTATAGAGCTTTGTCTCCTCGTCATCGTCCTCGCGCCCCGGCGTCTTGAAGCCGAAGTGCTGAATCATCCAGCGGAAGATGAAGTAGTAGAGGAAGAAGTAGATCACGCCGACGGGGATGACGTACATCCAGCTTGTCTTTGCCTCGCCCTGAAGGATACCGAAGATGAAGAAGTCGAGAAGCCCGCCCGAGAAGGTAAGACCCACGGCGATGTTCAGCATGTGCGCAATCATGTATGCCGCACCCGCGAGTACGACCTGCACGGCGAAGAGCGCGGGGGCGACGAAGAGGAACGAGAACTCGATCGGCTCCGTGATGCCCGTGAGCATGCAGGTGAGTGCCGCCGAGAGGAGCAGTCCGCCCGCAACCTTTTTCTTTTCGGGACGTGCGCAGTGGTACATCGCGAGAGCCGCACCCGGCAGGCCGAAGATCATAAAGATGAACTCACCGGAGAAGTAGCGCGTTGCATCCGCACTGAAATGTGCGACATCCGGCGAGGCGAGCTGCGCGAAGAAGATGTTCTGACCGCCTTGGATGAGTTGTCCGTCGATCATCATTGAGCCGCCGACGCCCGTCTGCCAGAATGGCAGGTAGAAGACGTGATGCAGTCCAAAGGGGATGAGTGCACGCTTGATGATACCGAAGATCAGCGTGCCGATGTAGCCCGTGCCCGTGACAAGGCCGCCGAGAGCGAAGATGCCCTGCTGTGCAAGCGGCCAGACAAAGTACATGGCGATTCCGACGAAGAGAAAGACGATGGTCGAGATGATGGGAATGAAGCGCGAACCGCCGAAGAAGGAGAGTGCATTCGGCAGGATAATCTTATGGTATCGGTTGTGTAGGAGTGCCACGCCGATGCCGACGATGATGCCGCCGAAGACACCCATCTGGAAGGACATGATACCGCAGGAGGGCGCGATCGTGCCGTCGAGGACGCCTGGTGCGACCGTGCCGTCGGCGAGGATCTGTCCGCCGATTTTCAGCATGGCGTTGCAGGACGTATGCATGACGAAGAAGGCAATCATCGCCGAGAGTGCGGCTACCTCTCTTTCCTCCTTTGTCATGCCGATGGCGACGCCGACCGCGAAGATGATCGGCAGATTGCCGAAGATCGTGCTGCCTGCGCTCGACATGATCGAGAGCAGCATATGCAGCGGTGTTCCTGTGCCGAGCACTCCACCGAGAC
>PPYF01129799.1_pt1 | contig 22643 bp, 36 predicted proteins | sample 1559871 | NCBI WGS metagenome assembly PPYF01 (sample SAMN08240021, study PRJNA423297) | Human gut metagenome, whole genome shotgun sequencing project.
TATGTCGCCGCCGGATATTTATGAAGACTCCATGCAAAAGGCGTGGGGTTTTCTTTTTTTCTCTTCTTCCTCCCTTCTATGCAAAGACGAAAGCGTTGCTGTTGTTTGACTGTTCATAAAAAATTTACATATATTTTCTGAGAATCATGAGAAAACAGGAAAAAAAAACTTGCAATCCTTTGAAAAAGCGTATATAATTTCGAATGTTGTGGCCTGACAGACGATGAAGCAGGAGATTGCTGCGGGAGAACGCAGGTAACTCATGTGGAGAATGTCCGATTCATGAAATCGGGCGGAAAGTCACTGTATTACTAACCGATGTGTTGGTGGATGCATAGCCCAGGTTGAAATCCATCTCAGATGGATATTTCGATTTGGTTTTTTTATGGGGAAACTAAGAAACACACGGCATAGTGTATAGGTTAAGGCGATACGTAACACAAAGAGTGAGAAAGAGAGGATTATGTATGGCAAACCAACAAAAAATGAGAATCAAATTAAAGGCGTACGATTTCCAGCTGCTGGACCAATCCGCGCAGAAAATCGTAGAGACCGCCAAACGCACCGGTGCCGCGGTTTCCGGACCTGTACCGCTTCCGACGGAAAGAGAAGTGGTCACGATCCTGCGCGCTCCCCACAAGTATAAAGATGCCCGGGAGCAATTTGAGATGAGAACTCACAAGCGGTTAATCGACATTTTAATGCCTACGCCCAAGACAATCGATGCATTGATGAAGCTCGACTTGCCGGCCGGCGTTGACATTGAAATAAAAGTGAAGCAGTAAGAACTGCGCACAGAATTGCCGCGGACTGCCGCGGCGGTGATAGGCCGAAAGGCTGGTCATGTTCATTCATGTGAACCAATAACCAAGGAGGTAAGGAAATGAAGAAGTTTATTCTGGGCAAAAAAATTGGAATGACGCAAATCTTCGATGAAGACGGCGTTTGTATTCCGGTTACAGTAGTACAAGCCGGGCCTTGTACCATTGTGCAAAAAAAGACTACGGAAACGGATCAATACGAGGCGGTCAAGATCGGCTATGAGAAGGTAAAAAAGAACTATTTGAATAAGCCGGAGCAAGGACTTTTTGACAAGCTTTCCATGGATTCCTTTAAGTATTTGCGGGAGTTCAAGCCGCAGGATTTGTCCTCTTATGAGGTTGGCCAGGAAGTGACGGTTGCTTCCATGTTCCAGGACGGCGACCATGTAGATATCAGCGGTATTTCCAAAGGAAAAGGATATCAAGGCGCCATCAAGAGACACGGTCAGAAGATCGGACCGAAAAGTCACGGTTCTAAGTACCACAGAGGCGTAGGTTCTATGGGTGCCAACACGGATCCCGGAAAGGTTTTCAAGGGCAAAAAAATGCCGGGACAGATGGGCGCACAGCGTGTCACGGTTCAGAACCTCAATGTAGTGAAAGTAGATGCGGAAAGAAACCTTCTCCTGATCAAAGGTGCGATTCCGGGCCCAAAAGGCAGTCTGCTTGAAATAAGAGACTCAGTGAAGGGATAATCGGGAAGGAGGAAACAAAAATGCCAAAAGCAAAAGTTTATGATATGTCAGGAAATGTTGTGGAAGAGTTGGAATTGGATAGCAACATATTCGGGATAGATGTGAATGTTCCCGTTATGCATTTAGCGGTGACGAATCAGTTGGCCAATATGCGCCAGGGAACCCATTCCACAAAAGGAAAGAGTGAAGTCAGCGGGGGCGGCAAGAAGCCTTACCGGCAGAAAGGAACCGGGCGTGCCAGGCAGGGCAGTACGCGTTCTGCTCAGTGGATTCATGGCGGAATCGTGTTTGGCCCCAAGCCGAGAGATTATCGCTATACGCTTCCCAAAAAGGTAAAAAGGCTGGCTTTGAAATCTTCTCTTGCTTCCAAAGCCAACGACGAAGATATTATCGTTCTTTCTGAATTGACTTTAGCAGAAGCAAAAACCAAGAATATGGTTGCTGTTTTGAAGAATCTGGGATTGGATACGTCTGCTCTGCTGGTTACCGCAGAGAAAGATGAAAGCGTTGTTCGTTCCGCCAGCAACATCCAAGGCGTGATGACCGCCAGCGTGAATACCATTAATGTGTATGATATTCTGCGTCATGGCAAATTTATTGTTACGAAAGACGCGCTCAGCAAGATATCGGAGGTGTACGCATAATGACGGAATATGATATCATCATTCGCCCACACATAACAGAGAAGAGCACTGCGGAGATTGCAAAAGGAAAATATACTTTCGTTGTGGATTGTCGGGCTACCAAAATTGACATCAAAAGGGCGGTTGAAAAGCTGTTTGACGTGAAGGTTTTGTCTGTCAACACCATCCGTTACGACGGCAAGAAGCGGAGCCGCAGACAGAATTCCGGCATGGTAGTCGGCTATACGGCAAAGTGGAAGAAAGCGATTGTGAAGATCGCCACAGAAGCGAAGGATACGCAGTATCTGGCAAAGGGCGGCAAAGTGGTCAAGACAGATAAAAAATACAAAACTTCCATTGAAGATTTTGGATTTGTTCAGTAATAGCGGGAGGATTGCGATATGGCGATAAAAAAGTATAATCCGACAACCCCTTCAAGAAGAGCGATGACGGTGTCCGCTTTCGAGGAAATAACCGGAAAGGCGGAGATCAAATCCCTGATGGCGCCGGTGAAGAAGAATGCCGGCAGAAATGCCTACGGAAGAATTACCGTTCGTCATCGTGGAGGCGGTGCAAGAAGACAATATAGACTGATTGATTTCAAACGGGAGAAGGATGGTATTCCGGCGAAGGTTGCGCTGGTGGAATACGATCCGAACCGGACGGCGGACATTGCCCTTTTGGTCTATGCCGACGGCGAGAAGAGATACATCATTCATCCGGTGGGCCTTCAGGTAGGAGGCATGGTAATGTCCGGTCCGAATGCGGATATCAAGCCCGGAAATGCGCTGCCTCTGGCTAACATTCCCGTTGGTACGGTTATTCACAACATTGAGATGAAACCGGGTAAGGGAGCACAGCTGGTTCGGAGTGCGGGATGTTCCGCTCAGCTGATGGCGAAGGAAGGCAATTTTGCTCAGATCCGGCTTTCTTCCGGTGAAGTGCGTATGATTCCCATCCTCTGTAAGGCAACCATTGGTCAGGTAGGCAATTTGGATCATGAGAATGTAAGTCTGGGAAAAGCCGGCCGTAAGAGATGGATGGGCATCCGGCCTACTGTCCGCGGTGTCGTTATGAACCCTTGCGACCATCCTCATGGCGGCGGCGAAGGAAAATCTCCTATCGGTATGCCTAGTCCTGTGACTCCTTGGGGTAAGCCTACTTTAGGGTACAAGACCCGCAAGAAGCACAAAGAATCTGACAAGTACATTGTCAGAAGAAGAAACGGAAAGTAATCGTAAGGAGGATGAAACAATGAGTAGATCGGTGAAAAAAGGACCATTTGTAGAAGAGCGACTCCTTCAGAGAATCGTGGCTATGAATGAGAAAAATGAGAAGACCGTTATCAAGACATGGTCGAGAGCATCAACGATATTTCCTCAGATGGTTGGACATACGATTGCTGTTCACGATGGACGGAAACACGTGCCCGTGTATATTACCGAGGAAATGGTTGGACACAAACTTGGTGAGTTTGCCCCCACCAGAACCTTCCGGGGTCACGTAAACAAGAGTGAGAAATCCAGTGGTTTGAGAAAGTAATCATACGGAAGGAGGAATTATCTTTGGAAAGAAAAATCATGTCGAGAGATTATCTTCTCGAGCATAAGGATGAGTTAATCGCTCAATATCAGGAAAACAGAACGAAGAACAATAAAAACTTTATTTTGTCGAAAAAGGAACGTAAGGTTCTTGGCATTGGGCGCGATCAAGGCAAAGCAATTCTGCGTCATGTAAGAATTTCTCCCAGAAAGGTAAAAATCGTTCTGGATTTGATCAAAGATAAAGATATCAAAGAAGCGTATGCTATCATTCGGTACACGCCCAAAGCGGCCTCGGAGGTATTGTATAAGCTCCTGCATTCCGCGGAAGCCAATGCGGTGAACAATTTCGAATTGGATGCGGAAAAGTTGTACGTGGCGGAAGCGTATGTGTCCCAAGGTCCCATTTTGAAGAGAATGCGCCCTGTTGCAAGAGGCAGAGGAAATCGCATCAACAAAAGGACCAGCCACATCACGATCGTTGTGAAAGAAAGAAGCTAATAGGAGGAGGTTGAACAATGGGACAGAAAGTGAATCCTCACGGACTCAGAGTGGGAATCATCAAAGATTGGGATGCGAAATGGTATGCAGGAAAGAAAAATTTTTCCGAATATCTTGTTGAAGACGTGAAAGTCAGAGAGTTTATTAAAAAGACTTATTACAACGCCGGTATTTCCCGTGTTCGGATTGAGCGGACGGCGAATAAGCTGATTATCAATATTGATGCCGGCAAACCGGGTCTGGTGATTGGTAAAAATGGCGCGATCAAAGACGACTTGAAGGCGAAGCTGGAAAAGATGACGGGCAAAGCCGTCAGCATCAATGTATATGAGATCAAGATGCAGGATCTGGATGCTCAGCTGTGTGCGGAGAATATTGCCAGCCAACTGGAGAAAAGAATCTCGTTCCGCCGCGCGATGAAGCAGGTAATGAGCCGGACCATGAAGGCTGGTGCGCTGGGGATCAAAACCGCTTGCGGAGGTCGTTTGGGCGGTGCGGAAATTGCCCGGACGGAGCATTACCACGAAGGAACCATTCCGCTGCAGACGCTGAGGGCGGATATTGACTACGGATTTGCCGAAGCCAACACCACCTATGGTAAGATTGGCGTGAAAGTTTGGATTTACAAAGGGGAAGTGCTTCCTGCTGCCAAGAAGGAGAAAGCGGAAGGAGGAGAAAACTAATATGTTGCTGCCAAAGAGAGTTAAGCATAGAAAAGTCCAGAGAGGACGGATGAAGGGTGTCGCCTCCCGGGGCAACGTGGTTACGTACGGTGAATATGGATTGCAGGCGGCTGAGTGCGGCTGGATCAACAGCAATCAGATTGAAGCCGCTCGTATCGCCATGACCCGGTGCATCAAAAGAGGCGGTAAGGTTTGGATCAAAATTTTCCCAGATAAACCGGTGACAAAGAAACCGGCGGAGACCCGAATGGGTTCCGGTAAAGGTTCTCCGGAATATTGGGTAGCCGTTGTAAAGCCAGGCCGGGTATTGTTTGAGATTTCCGGCGTCACCGAAGAGTTGGCGAGAGAAGCGCTGCGTCTGGCAATGCATAAGCTTTCCATCAAGTGCAAAATCATCGCCCGCGAAGACATGGAAGTGGAGGGTGAGAAGAATGAAGGCTAAAGAATACAAGGAAAAAATCAACGGAATGACTCTGGAAGAGTTGTACGCGGAAGAAAAAGAGCTCAAAAGCCAGTTGTTCAAATTGCGTTTCCAGCATGCGACCACACAGATGGAGAATCCGGTTCAAATCAAATACGTGAAACACGATATTGCTCGCGTTAAGACCGTGATCCGGGAAAAAGAGCTCGCCGCTGGCGAAAGCAAATAGTCCTTGAAAGGAGGTAGTTGGTTTGGAAGAAAGAAATTTAAGAAAAACAAGAGTGGGCAAGGTTGTCGGCGATAAAATGGATAAGACAATTGTTGTCGCAGTTGAGACCAGTGTAAAACACCCGCTTTACAAAAAGGTTATCAAAACCACATATAAGTTGAAAGCGCACGATGAGAAAAACGAAGCCCGGATCGGCGACATTGTTGAGGTAATGGAGACCAGGCCGATCAGCAAGGACAAACGCTGGAGATTGGTTTCCGTCGTGACGAAAGCGCAATAAGCACACAGGAGGTTTTGGGAATGATACAAGTACAAACAAGGCTGAGAGTAGCTGATAATACCGGAGCCAAAGAACTGATGTGCATTAAGGTTCTGGGCGGAAGCAAGCGGCGCTACGCGAACATCGGAGACATCATTGTCTGTGCGGTGAAAGCTGCTGCACCGGGCGGCATGGTGAAAAAAGGTGACGTGGTGAAATGTGTTATTGTACGCACAAAGCGAGGGGTTCGGAGAAACGACGGCACCTATATTCGATTTGACGAAAATGCCGCTGTTCTGATTAAAGATGATCTGAATCCGAGAGGAACACGTATTTTTGGACCTGTGGCAAGAGAGCTGAGAGACAATGACTTCATGAAGATCATCTCTCTGGCGCCGGAAGTTCTGTGAGGAGGAATGAAAGATGAATCTACATGTAAAAAAAGGAGATACGGTGATTGTCCTCGCAGGCAAGGATAAGGGCAAAAAGGGAAAGATTCTTCGCGCCATGCCCAAAGAGGAAAAAGTGATCGTAGATGGCGTGAACAAAGTTTCCAGACACCGCAAACCGAAGGGAAGGCAGGATCAGGGAGGCATTTTAGTAAAAGAGGCCCCCATTCATGTTTCCAATGTTATGCTGGTTTGTCCGAAGTGCGGAAAGCCCACCAAGACCGGTCATCAGACGATCACGGAAGGCGACAAGAAGATAAAGGTTCGTGTTTGTAAGCAGAAGGATTGCGGCGCGATCATCAAAACCGCGGACGGGACAAAATGAGGTTTGCCGAAGGGAGGCTAATTGATGTTAAGGCTGAAAGAAAAATACAAAGAAGAAATTGCACCGGCTTTGATGGAGCAATTCCAATATAAGAGCGTAATGGAAATTCCTAAGTTGGATAAGGTTGTGATCAACATGGGATTGGGCGAGGTGAAAGAAAATCCGAAGGCGATCGAATCTGCCGTGGCTGATTTGATGAAAATCACCGGACAGAAACCGGTGATTACCAAGGCAAAGAAATCTGTAGCGGCATTCAAAGTACGTGCCGGTATGAACATTGGCTGTAAGGTAACATTGCGCAGTGACAAAATGTATGCTTTTGTGGATAAACTGCTGAGCATTGGCCTGCCCCGGATCCGCGACTTTCATGGCGTACCGGGAAACTCATTCGATGGCCGGGGAAATTACGCGTTGGGCTTGAAAGAACAACTGATCTTTCCGGAAATCGAATACGATAAGGTTGACAAGGTTCGGGGAATGGATGTTGTTTTCGTTACCACAGCGAAGACAGACGAAGAGGCAAAAGCATTGCTTAAGTTGATGGGCATGCCGTTTGCGCAGTGATAAGGAGGGGCAACTCGTGGCGAAATTATCTTTGAAAATCAAGCAAAAGAGAGAACCGAAATTCTCGACCAGAGCATATAACAGATGTCAGCTTTGCGGACGTCCTCATGCCTATTTGAGAAAATATGGAATATGCCGTATTTGCTTCCGCGAATTGGCATACAAAGGGCAGATCCCTGGCGTTAAGAAAGCCAGCTGGTAAAAAAGAAGGAGGTTGGCACTATGCAAATTACAGATGTTATTGCTGATATGTTGACTCGTATCAGAAATGCCGGTTCGGCAAAGCATGAGACCGTAGATGTTCCTTCTTCCCGCGTTAAGGAAGCGATTGCGGACATTTTGGTGGAAGAAGGCTATGTAAAGTCGGTAGAAAAAATCGAAGATGGAAAACAGGGGATTCTTCGTATTACCTTGAAATATACCGCCAATAAGAAAACTGTTATCACCGGTATTAAGCGAATTTCTAAGCCCGGTCTGCGTGTGTACGCATCCAAGGATGAACTGCCGAAGGTCTTGAATGGCTTGGGCATTGCAGTGGTATCCACTTCTCAGGGCATCATGACCGACAAAAAAGCCCGGAAGCTTGGTATTGGCGGCGAGGTCATGGCGTTTGTTTGGTAAACGCGCAGCAGCCGGCAAAATCCTGTTTTGCTGTGAAAACGGTACAATCTGAAAAGGATACGCGAGTATTCAAAATCTTAAGATCGGAGGAAAAGATATGTCTAGAATAGGTAAAAAGCCTGTTGCCATTCCGTCCGGCGTGACAGTAACGCTGGGAAATGGAAACGAATTGACGGTCAAAGGCCCGAAAGGCACGCTAACGGAGAAATTCCACTCCAATATGATTATTAAAATAGAGGAAAGCACCATTGTGGTGGAACGGCCCTCGGATGATAAATTTAATCGTTCTTTGCACGGTTTGACCAGATCCTTGATTTTTAACATGGTGGAAGGCGTCACCAATGGTTTTTCGAAGGCGCTGGAAATCAACGGCGTTGGATACCGGGCGTCCAAATCCGGTAACAATCTTGTTCTGAACGTTGGTTATTCTCATCCTGTTGAGATGCCAGAACCAGCTGGTATTACAGTGGAAGTCCCTGCTCAAAACCAAATTATCGTGAAGGGGACGAACAAGCAGGCGGTAGGTGAATTTGCAGCAAAGATTCGCAGCAAGAGGCCTCCTGAGCCATATAAGGGCAAGGGAATCAAATATGTTTCTGAAACGATTCGCCGCAAGGAAGGTAAGACCGGCGGTGCAGGTAAGAAATAAGAAGGGAGTGGAACGAAATGGTCAATAAGATTGATAAAAATAAAGTGCGTATCAGAAAACATGTACGTGTTAGAAAAAAAATCGCTGGTACCAGTGAGCGGCCAAGACTGAATGTATATAGAAGCTTATCTCATATGTATGCGCAAGTGATCGACGATGCTGCCGGTAATACGTTGGTATCGGCTTCCACGTTGGACCATGCTATTAAAGAGAAAATCAGCAATGGCGGAAATAAGGATGCTGCGAGGGAAGTAGGAAAACTGGTGGCGGAAAGAGCTCTGGCGGCCGGCATCAAAGAAGTCGTTTTTGACCGCGGCGGATATATTTATCACGGACGCGTCAAGGAATTGGCCGACGCTGCGCGGGAAGCGGGCTTGAGCTTCTAATACAAGAGGGAGGATATAAGAATGGAACGTACAAATTCTGGAACAACTGAATTTAAAGAGAAGCTTGTCAACCTTGGAAAGGTTACCAAGGTTGTAAAAGGCGGCCGTAATTTCCGCTGGAGCGCACTCGTGGTGGTTGGTGACGAGAACGGACATGTTGGTGCCGGTCTGGGCAAAGCTGCCGAAGTTTCCGAAGCAATCAGGAAGGGCGTTGAGGATGCCAAGAAGAATCTGATTACTGTTTCCATGGTAAACACCACGATTCCTCATGAAGTCGTTGGAAAATATGGCGCAGGTACCGTGCTGCTCAAGCCGGCCAGCGAAGGTAGCGGCGTAATTGCAGGTGGTCCGGTCCGGGCGGTACTGGAGCTTGCCGGGATCCGGGATATTCGTACCAAGTCGCTGCGGTCCAACAATCCGATTAATATGGTGCATGCCACCATCGAAGGTTTGCGCAGCCTCAGAACGGTGGAGGATGTGGCAAAGCTGCGAGGAAAGACGGTAGAAGAAATTCTGGAATAGGAGGAACGTACAGTGGCGAAGTTGAGAATAACGCTTGTGAAAAGTGTGAATAGCGTAAAAGAAAATCAACGTGCGACCGTAAAGGCCCTGGGGCTGAAGAAGATCGGCAGCACAGTGGAGCAGGCTGACAACCCTCAGATTAGAGGAATGGTGAACGTTGTCAGTCATTTGGTAAAGGTCGAGGAAATATAATTTAGGAGGTGTCAGTCCATGAAACTTGATGAATTACGTCCTGCGGCGGGATCTGTCCGTGAGACTTATCGAAAAGGGAGAGGGCATGGATCCGGCAACGGCAAAACCGCAGGCAGAGGCCACAAAGGCCAGAAGGCCCGTTCCGGCGGCGGTGTCAGACCCGGGTTTGAAGGCGGTCAGACTCCCTTATACAGAAGAATGCCGAAGAGAGGGTTCAACAACAAGCGGTTTGCGCCGAAGTATGTTGAAATCAATCTGAATGTTCTGAATGCATTTGAAGAGAATTCGGTGGTTGATGAAGAAGCTCTGTTGAAAGCAGGAATTGTCAAAAAGGTCTATGATGGGATTAGCGTGTTGGGCAGTGGGGAGTTGACCAAAAAGCTTACCGTAAAGGCTGCCCGTTTCACCAAAAGCGCGTCTGAGAAGATTGAAGATCTGGGAGGAAAGGCTGAGGTGATTTAAGATGAGGAGTCTGTTTGGAGTTGTTAAGAACGCATTTCATATTCCTGAACTTAAGAAGAAAATGCTGATGACGCTCTTGTTGATCATCATCTTCCGGATCGGGTGCCACATACCCGTTCCGGGCCTCTCTGACAGTGCTCTTGGCAGTTTAGCACAAAACGGTTTGTTCAAATTTATGGATATTTTATCCGGTGGTGCGTTTGAGAACGTTTCGCTGTTTGCCATGGGTATCAGTCCTTACATCAACGCTTCCATTATTATGCAGCTGTTGACGGTTGCCATTCCTAAGCTGGAGAAGATGCAGAAGGAAGGGGAAGAAGGAAGAAAGAAGATTTCCAAGATTACCCGTTATGTATCCGTGGGTCTGGCTCTGTTCCAAGCAGTGATGCTGTATCTGAACATTCGCGGTACCAGCGGTGCTGTCATCAATTTGTTTGGTGCGTCCGCAGCTTCTTCTGTTTTTTCGTTCTTTCTGATCGCCATGTCATTTGTGGCTGGTACGGCTGTGTTGGTTTGGCTGGGTGAGAAAATTACGGAAGTGGGAATTGGAAACGGAATTTCCATTATCATTTTTGCCGGTATCGTTTCCCGCGTTCCATCGGCAGCAAAGGCCATGTACAATATGTTGACAACCACTAGTCTTTCCGAGCATATCTATGTGAGAATCATTGTGGTTCTGGCTATCTTGATTGTGTTCCTGGCCGTGATCACCGCGGTTGTCTGGATGGAGGGCGGCGAACGCCGGATTCCGGTTCAGTATGCCAAACGGGTAGTGGGAAGAAAAGTGTACGGCGGACAAAATACGCACATTCCGCTCAAGGTCAATTCGTCCGGGGTGTTGCCGATTATTTTCGCTATGTCGCTGCTGCAGTTCCCTGCTACCATTGCTTCGTTTATCAATGCCAATGGGAAGGCGGCTCAGTCGTTGGCTGATTTCACGAAGACTTGGTGGTACTTGCTGATTTATGCGGTACTCATTGTTGGGTTCACTTTCTTCTATAATATGGTGTATTTTGATCCGGTGGACATTGCCAACAACCTGAAGAAAAATGGCGGATTCGTCCCTGGCCTGCGTCCCGGAAGACCAACCGCGGATTTCATAAAGGGTGCATCCCGGCGTATTACTTGGTTTGGCGCGTTCTTCCTGGCGATTTTGGCGATCCTGCCCAATCTCATTCAGATGATTTCCTCGATATTCAACAAGAATATCGGAAACATTGACTTATGGTTCGGCGGTACATCCGTGTTGATTTTGGTTGGCGTTGCGCTGGAGACGGTGCGGCAAATCGAAGCGCAGATGCTGATGCGGCATTACAAGGGCTTTTTGGATTAAGCAACAGTATACGATAATGGCTGGCAATCAGGCGATTTGGAATAGGATCCGGTTGCCAACCATTCTTTTTACAAAAGGATGTGTGGCTCGATGAATTTGGTTTTACTTGGTGCACCGGGGGCCGGAAAGGGAACGCAGGCTTCTGTGTTAACAAAAAAATTCCGCATTCCGCATATTTCAACGGGTGACATTTTCCGCGCGCATATGGAAGCGAAGACCGAATTGGGCATACTGGCGCAGTCTTATATTTCAAAAGGCATGCTGGTTCCAGATGAGGTCACCGTATCGCTGGTGAATCGCCGGCTCCAGGAAGAAGATTGTCGGCAGGGATTTTTGTTGGATGGGTTTCCCAGAACGCTGCCTCAGGCTGAGGCCTTGGATCGATTTCTTCTGGAACAGGGGAGAAAGTTGGATTTTGTGATTAACTTGATGGTAGACGATCGTCTCGTTATCGGACGTCTGACCAAACGGCGGACGTGTCCCGTATGCCATGTTAGTTATCATTTGGATTACGCTCCGCCGCGTCAAAAGAACATTTGTGATTCTTGTGGTGCGACGCTGATTCAGCGGGCGGATGATGTGGAGGATGTGATCCGGGAAAGATTGCTGGCATATCACCGGCAGACAGAGCCGCTGATCCAATATTATACACAGACCGGCGTGATTCGGAATGTAGAGGGAAACGGTTCCATCGAAGAAGTTCTTCAAAATACTTTTGCTGTGTTGGAGGTGGCGGAATGATTCAAATCAAATCAAAATATGAAATAGAACAGATGAAATCCGCCGGAAAAATTGTCGGCGAGGTATTGGAGCTGCTGAAAGAGAAAATTTTACCGGGAATTTCGACAAAAGAGCTTGACAGAATCGCCACAAGTTATATAATAAAGAATGGTGCGTTTCCTTCTTTTAAAGGCCAACGCGGCTTATCCGGTGCGATTCCGTTCCCGGCCAGTCTTTGTGTTTCCATCAACGACGAGGTCATTCACGGTATTCCGGGTGAGCGGACGCTGAAGACTGGCGATATCGTCAGTGTGGATGTTGGCGCTTGTTACAAGGGATACCACGGCGATGCTGCCAGGACTTATCCGGTAGGTGAGTGTACGCCAGAAGCGTTGCGGCTGATTGCTGTAACGGAGCAGAGCTTTTTTGAAGGCATTCAGAAAGCTGTGCCCGGGTACAGAATAATTGACGTTTCAGGCAGCATTCAGGATTATGCGGAAGGTCATGGCTATTCGTTGGTTCGGGAGTTTACCGGTCATGGAATTGGGAAAGAATTACATGAGGATCCGGAGGTCCCCAATTTTCGTGGACGTATCAAAGGGCATCGGTTGGAACCGGGAGTGGCTATTGCGGTGGAGCCGATGGTAAATGCAGGTAAGTGTGGCATCCGGATCGCTGAGAACCGCTGGACTGTACTCACGGCGGACGGCAGTTTGTCGGCGCATTACGAGAACACCGTCATTGTTACGGAAGAGGAACCGCTTCTTACCACATTGATAGTATAGGAGGTTGCATTTTGTCTAAAGAAGACGTAATTGAAGTGGAAGGTGTCGTAACCGAAGTACTTCCCAATTGTGTTTTTAAAGTTACGCTGGAGAATGGGCATGTGGTAACGGCTCATATTTCCGGCAAATTGAGAACCAACTATATCAAGATTCTTCCCGGAGATCATGTGACATTGGAGTTGTCTCCTTATGACTTGAACCGGGGTCGGATCACTTGGAGAAAGTAGAAGAGGTTTCGCGCACGACTTTGCTCTTGTGATATTTGGAAAGTTGCTCTTGGAAAAGCAGCCCCGCTGGTTGTGTGCATATTTTAGGTTATCATTGATTGATTTCGTATGAACAGGAACAAGCGCCGCTGATAGCAGTGGCCGGAATGGAGGACATTATGAAAGTGAGACCGTCTGTAAAGCCGATTTGCGACAAATGCAAAGTAATTAAGAGAAAAGGCAAAGTTATGGTTATTTGTGACGCGTATCCGAAGCACAAGCAAAAGCAAGGATAACGGTTCATGCGTCTATTGGAAAGTGTAACGGCAGTTGTTTTTGTTTCAGAGCAACGATGACCACATCCGGATGCGGCTGCATGTCCCATGACATGAATTCGGTGTGTCTTGATATATCTGAATAGTGATTGAATTTTATGGAGGTGTATTAGCAGATGGCTCGTATTGCAGGTGTTGACTTGCCGAGAGAGAAACGCGTCGAAATCGGACTGACCTATATTTATGGGATTGGCAAGTCCAAATCTCAGGAAATTCTGACGAAGACTGGAATCAATCCCGATACCAGAATCCGTGATTTGACTGATGAAGAAGTGAATAAGCTGAGGGATATCATAGATAAAGAATATGCTGTAGAGGGTGACGTTAGAAGAGAAGTTTCCCTTAACATCAAGCGTCTTATGGAGATCGGCTGTTACCGCGGCAGACGTCATAAGATGGGACTTCCTGTACGGGGGCAGAGGACCAAGACCAATGCCAGAACCAGAAAAGGCCCGTCGAAGACGGTAGCAGGAAAGAAGAAATAAGGAGGTTTGGTGAGTATGGCTGTGAAAGGCAAAAAAGTAGTAAGAGGTAAGAGAAGAGAACGAAAGAACATCGAACACGGTGCGGCTCATGTTCGCTCGACCTTCAACAATACGATCGTTACGATTACCGATAAGGCGGGAAATACCATTTCTTGGGCAAGCGCTGGCGGATTGGGTTTCCGCGGATCGAAGAAGAGCACTCCGTTTGCGGCACAATCGGCTGCGGACACGGCGGCAAAGGCTGCTATGGAGCATGGGCTTAGAACGGTAGAAGTCTATGTAAGAGGTCCTGGCGCCGGCCGGGAAGCGGCAATCCGGGCACTGCAAACCGCTGGATTGGAGGTTAGTCTGATCAAAGACGAAACCCCGATTCCTCACAATGGCTGCAGACCGCCGAAGAGAAGAAGAGTATAATTTTGGAGGTGTAATGATCGATGGCTAGATATACCGACGCATCCTGCAGGCTTTGCAGAAGAGAAGGAGAGAAGCTTTTTCTGAAGGGCGCAAGATGCCATTCTGATAAGTGTTCGATATCGAGGAGAGGGTATGCTCCCGGGCAGCATGGACAAGCAAAGAAGAAGCAATCGGAATATGGATTGCAGTTGAGAGAGAAGCAGAAAGCAAAACGGTATTATGGTGTACTGGAAAATCAGTTCCATAATTACTTTGAGCTGGCAAACAAGAAAAGCGGCATTACCGGTGAGAACCTGCTGGTTCTGTTGGAGCGCCGTTTGGACAATGTCGTGTACCGCATGGGTTTGGGCGCGTCCCGGGCGGAAGCGAGACAGCTTATACGGCACGGACATTTTACCGTCAATGGCAAGAAAGTCGATATTCCGTCTTATCTTGTTTCTGTGGATGATGAAATTGCTGTAACGGAGGCGAGCAGATCCCTTGCCAAGATTGATAGTGTGCTGAACGTCACTGGCGGCAGATTGGTACCTGAATGGATTTCTTTTGATGTAGATAAATTGGCTGCAAAAGTTGTTGCATTTCCGAAGCGCGAGAACATTGATTTTGAGGTTAAGGAGCATCTTATCGTCGAGTTGTACAGCAAATAACGCTGGTTGACATGTTCAAGGAGGGTATGAGTGTGAACGAAATTGAGAGACCAAGAATTGAATGTGTATCGTCCAATGAGGAGGGTACTTACGGTAAGTTTGTGGTAGAACCTTTGGAACGAGGATATGGCATTACACTGGGCAATTCTTTGCGGCGGATTTTGTTGTCTTCCCTGCCTGGTGCAGCCGTTACAACGATCAAGGTGGAGGGTGCGCGTCATGAGTTTTCCACCATCCCGGGCGTTGTGGAGGATGTTACCGAGTTGGTTCTGAACATCAAAGGAATCGCATTCCAGATGTTCTCAGAAGAAGCTAAGGTAGTTACGATTGAAGCCAGCGAACGAGGTGAGGTAACGGCGGGTGACATCGTTTGTGACGCGGATGTACTGGTGTTGAATCCGGATCATCACATTGCTACGCTGAATGGCGATGGCAAGCTTTTCATTGAAATGGTGGTGGATTGCGCTACCGGCTGGCGTGTTGCAGACAAGAATAAGCAGCCGAATCAGCCCTTTGGCGTCATTCCTGTGGATTCCATTTTTTCCCCGGTCAAGAAAGTAAATTATGTCGTAGAGAATACCCGTGTCGGAAACGTGACGGATTACGACAAACTTTCCTTGGAGGTCTGGACAAATGGCGCGTTGACTCCGGAAGAAGCCATTAGCCAAAGTGCGAAGATTCTGCGCGATCAGTTGAGCTTGTTCGTGAACCTGACTTCAAAAGAGGTCGTTCCGGAAGTGACGATTGAGCGAGAGAATACATCGAAAAAAGAGAAAATCTTGGAGATGAATATCGAGGACTTGGATTTGTCTGTTCGTTCTTACAATTGCCTGAAGCGTGCCGCCGTGAACACGGTGGAGGATCTGGTTAATAAGACCGAGGATGAGATGATGAAAGTTCGGAATTTGGGCAGAAAGTCATTGGAAGAGGTTCTGCAGAAACTGGAATCCCTGGGACTTTCCCTGAAATCCAGTGATGAATAATGTAGGGAGGTTTGTTGTACTATGGGATATAGAAAACTTGGACGTCCTGCGGATCAGAGGCACGCAATGCTGAGAAGCTTGGTGACAGCTGTTTTGCAGAATGGTTCTGTTGTGACAACCGAAACCAGAGCAAAGGAAGTACAAAGCATTGTGGAGAAGTTAATCGGTTCGGCTGTGCGGGAAGCCGATAATTTCACCACCAAGCAGGTTACCGTCAGCTCGGCAAAGGTAGATGCGAAAGGCCATCCGATTACGGAAATCCGTACTTCCAAGAATGGCAGAAAATATAAGGTTGTGGTTCGTGAGAGCCGGACGGATTTGGTCCGGGTGGATAATCCTTCCCGGTTGGCGGCCAGAAAGCAGGCGATCCGCTGGCTTTACAAGACAAAAGACGCTGAGGGCACCAATTGTAACGTAGCCAACAAGCTTTTCGATGAATTGGCTGAAAAGTATAAGTCCAGAAAAGGCGGCTATACAAGAATTTATAAAACAGGTCCCCGGAGAGGCGACGCTGCTCCGATGGCGATTCTTGAGCTGGTGTGATTGAATTTGTTTTGGGTAAGGGGATTGTCTGTTTTGGATAATCCCCTTTTTTCTTTTTACAGCACATGGAAAGATGGGACGGTATGGACACCAGAGGATTCATTGATTTTCAGAATGTTTCTTATACCTATCAGCCGCCGGAGAAGGAAGAGCAGGACGGGGAGGCGTTGAGCCGTGCCGAACAGTATGCCGTTTCCGATGTGGATCTTGTCATTCAACAAGGAGAATTTGTGGCGGTGATTGGTCGGAACGGGTCGGGTAAATCCACGATGGCTCGTTTGATTAATGCGCTTTTGCTGCCTTCCAAAGGAGTTTTGATGGTTCGTGGTATTCGGACGGATGAGGAAGAACAGATTTGGGATATTCGCAGCAGCGTGGGAATGGTGTTTCAAAACCCGGATAATCAGATTATTGGGACCTCTGTGGAGGAGGATATTGCCTTTGGACCGGAGAACTTGGGGGTTCCCCGGGAAGAAATGATCAAACGGATGGAAGCGGCTATGGAGACTACCGGACTGACTGCTTTGCGGCAGAGCGAACCCCATCTGTTATCCGGCGGACAAAAGCAGCGTGTGGCGATCGCCGGTATCTTGGCAATGCAGCCTAGCTGTATTATTTTGGATGAAGCAACCGCCATGCTGGATCCGATTGGCCGGCGGGAAGTCATGCGTGTCATCCAGAAGCTGAATCAGGAAAACCATATTACTATTGTTCATATTACTCATCATATGGATGAAGCCGCTTGTGCAAAGCGTGTTATTCTGATCGATCATGGCGTGGTTCGTATGGATGGTACGCCCAAAGAGCTGTTTCGGCGGGAAGAAGACCTGAAGGAAGCCGGTCTGGAGGTTCCGCAGGTAACACAGCTGTTTCATGAGTTGATTGCCAGGGGATGGGATCTGCCGGATGACGTCATTTCCCTTGAGGAAGCGGTGGGTTGTTTGCGGGGGCGGTTGTCGGATGAAACGGGAAACGGGGTGGAATGATGTCGCTGAAGGTAGAGCATCTCTCCTATGTTTATATGAAAGGCACACCGTTTGAAAAGGTTGCGCTGGACGATGTTTCTTTGGAAATTGAAGACGGCGAGTTTGTGGGGATCATCGGTCACACCGGCTGCGGTAAGTCCACCTTGGTACAACACTTTAATGGCCTGCTGAAGCCGGACCGGGGATCGATTCTGCTGGACGGTCAGGTCATGGATAAGGACAATCTGAAAGAGCTGCGGAAAAGGGTGGGTCTGGTTTTTCAGTATCCGGAGCAGCAGTTGTTCGAAGAAACCGTCTACAAAGATATTGCTTTTGGGCTGAAACGGGAAAAATTGACTCCTGCGGAGGAGAACGATCGCGTCCGAGAGGCGGCTCAAATAGTAGGGTTAGATGAGAGCCTTTTGGAGAAGTCTATTTACGAATTGTCCGGCGGGCAAAAAAGACGGGCGGCGATTGCTGGTGTGATCGTTATGAAGCCTAAATTTTTGGTGCTGGATGAGCCGGCGGCAGGATTGGATCCGGCCGGGCGGGATGAGATTCTGCAATTTTCCCGTAATCTGTGTGATTCCCAAGGGATTTCGATCGTGTTGGTTTCGCATAGCATGGAAGACATTGCGAAAATGGCGGATCGAGTTATTGTTATGAATGATCAGAGGGTGGTTTTGTCGGGAACGCCGGCTCAGATTTTTGCCCAGGAAGAGCTTCTGACATCCATTGGCTTATCTGTTCCTCAGGTTACGATGCTTTTTCGCAAACTGCGTGAAGAGTTCCCCGGGCTTAGCCGGCAGATTTTTACCGTGGAGGGAGCCGTGCAAGAGCTTCTGAAATGGAGGGGAGGGACAGTATGAATATTGTAATCGGACAATACCTTCCCGGTAACTCGCTGCTGCACCGGGCAGACCCGCGAACAAAGCTGCTGCTGACCTTCGCGTTCATGGTGTTGGTTATCCTGATCGATAGCTTTCTGGGTTATGGTATTACCGCGTGTTTCCTTTTGCTGATCGTTCTTACCAGCCGTATTTCAATGAAGTACGTTTGGAAGAGCATTAAGCCAATCCTATTTTTACTGCTTTTTACAGTTGTTTTGAATTTGTTTTTTTACAAAGGCGACACGCTGCTGTTTCATTTTGGATTTTTGCGGATTTATCTGGAGGGAATCTATTTTAGTTTAAAAATGGCTCTTCGGATTGTGATGATTGTGGTTGGCGCGTCTTTGCTTACCTATACCACCACTTCCATTTTGTTGACGGATGGTCTGGAGAAGCTGATGTCCCCTCTGACTGTGGTGGGATTTCCTGCTCACGACATCGCCATGATGATGAGCATTGCGCTGCGTTTTATCCCTACCTTTATTGATGAAACGGACCGCATTATGAAAGCGCAGGCGGCCCGAGGATCGGATTTTGATACAGGTAAGCTGGTAGAACGGATCAAGGGCTTTATTCCGATTCTCATTCCGCTGTTTGTGAGTGCGTTCCGCCGAGCGGAAGATTTGGCGACAGCGATGGAGGCACGATGCTATCGCGGCGGGAAAGGACGGACTCGCTATCGTGTCTTGAAATTTACCTGGGTGGATCTGGTTATTTTGCTAATTTTTCTGGTTTATGCTACACTGATTATTGCAAATAAATATTTTATGTAAATTTGTGATATAATAGGCTTGTGGAAGAGCCGCAGGCCTTCATCAAAATGCTTCTTGGGCACAGAGAATTGTTCCACGCCGTCGTAGGCGTTGACGGCGCATTTTGGTAAAAGAAACGATCCTCCTGTGGCAGATCTTTGTTGCCGGCAATTGAGGTATGGAACGAAATGCCGATTTTTGTTGTATGATAGAAGGAGAAAGGAGTGGCGGGCAGAATGACTGGGAAAAAACGAATTTGGAAGACGTTGGTGGTGTTGTTGCTGATGCTTGCTGTATGGACGGTGCCGGTTGGTGTCTTGGCCAATGCCGACTCCTCTTTGGGGGAATCCAATAGTGAGACGGAAAATTTGCAGCCCGGTAATGGCAATAGCAGCGATATTGCGTTTGAAGTGCCTGCATCGGGCCGTTCCGGAAACAGTCCGTCCGCTATTTTTCTTGCGGTGCTGCTGGTAGGTGTTTGCGCTTTTTTTGTCATAGAAGGGATTGTTTCCTACCTCGTCAAGGCAAGACGCAGGTGGAATGATAAATTCCTATAAGCATGGCAGGCTTGCAGGGATACAGCATCAAGAATCAGGTCGAGAGGACAGACAATGAGCAGAAATTTTTACAGAACCTGGGCAGAGATTAATCTGGATCATATTGCGCACAATGCGCGGGAGATCAGACGAATTACCAGTCCGCAGGCTGAAGTGATGGGTGTTGTGAAGGCGGATGCATATGGACATGGCGTGAAAGAGGTAGCTCATACGCTATTGGAAAATGGGGTAACCAGATTGGCGGTTTCTATGCTGGACGAAGCGATCCAGCTGCGGCAGAGCGGTGTTTCCGTTCCCATTTTGGTGCTAAGTGACATTGAACCGGAGCGGGTGGATGAGATCCTTCATTACGATGTGACACAGACTATTTTTGAATATGAATTTGCGGAGATGTTATCTCGGCGGGCAGCATCGGAAGGAAAGAAAGCAACCGTACATATCAAAATTGATACAGGGATGGGCCGGATTGGGTTTGATTACGCCGCTGCACCGCAAATGGTAAAGCAAATCTATCAATGTGATGGTTTGTACGTGGAAGGTCTTTTTACTCATTTTGCAACGTCGGATGAAGCGGATACCACTTATACACAGCTGCAATTCCGGCGTTTTCTGGATATCTGCCGCTTGCTGGAGCAGGATGGCATCCAGATTCCGGTCAAACATGTGGCCAACAGCGCGGCAATCATCCGTTTTCCGGAAATGCATCTGGATATGGTGCGGGCTGGTGTGATTTTGTATGGCTTGCATCCTTCCTCGGTCACCCAGCAGGGATCGCTGGACTTGCGGCCTGCCATGTCCCTGAAATCCAAGGTTAGCATGGTTAAGTCTGTTCCTGCCGGGTCTTATCTGAGCTATGGCTGTACCTATTGCACAAAACGGGAGACGATGGTGGCAACGATTCCGATCGGCTATGCCGACGGCTATACCCGTCTGTTGGGAAACCGGGCTCGTGTGTTGATTCATGGACAATACGCGCCGATTTTGGGCCGTATTTGCATGGATCAATGTTTGGCTGATGTGACGGAGTTGACGGAGGCGGTGCAAGCGGGTGATGAGGTGGTCCTGTTCGGGCAACAGGAGGAAAAGCAGTTATCGGCGGATGAAGTGGCAAGACTGGCGGAAACCATCAACTATGAGCTGATTTGCATTGTAGGAAAACGTGTGCCAAGAATTTATATGAAAAACGGGCATGTGGTTAATGTTCTGAATTATTTATTGGGGTCGGATGGCGCGCAGGACAAGTATATCCCTTGATTTGCTTTTCGCCCGGGAGTGTATTATACTGAATACCGTTTGACAGGAAAGGTTGAGGTAACATGCGTAAAAGTATTGCAGCAATGTTAATCGTGCTTCTGCTGCCGGTGTTGGTTTCCTGCGGCAGCGGGAGCGGAAAACCGGATTCCGGGGCTGGCCAAACCGTGTCTCCGGATAGAACGGATCCGGGAGCGACACCTTCTGCGACGCCTGATGCAATGAGCCCTGTGGTATCGGAGGAGGATTTTGGCAGCATTCAAAATAATATGTATATTTCCGAACGGGGAGAATTCCGCATGACTGTACCGAGCGGCTGGAAGCTGGCGGAGCAGTCAGATGAAACGGATACTGTGATGATTGTTCCGGCTGGATATCCCGAAGAGCCGGATTATATCTCCGTGGTCGTTTCCGGTAAAGACGAGACGTTTGAAGATTACAGCCGGGAAATGTTTGAAGAATTATATTCTTTTTTGTTTCCTAACACGGTAATTCTGGAATTCAGCAAGATAACCGTTGCCGGGCTCCCGGCGGTACGGCTGGTGTATTTGGTGCCGTACGAGGAAATTTATCTGAAGCAGTATCAATACATGATCGATGGGGACTACACTTTTTCGGTTACATTTACCGAGGTGGGAGAAACGGACTTGTCCGATATGGCGGCAAGATGCGTGGAGAATTTTACTGTCTTACGTACCAAAGCGGAAATCGACGCGGCGGAGGCGGAATCGCGTTCGGAGGAGAACTGATGATGGATGAACAAGATGAAGTAAACAGTCAATCCGATTTAGACGAAGACTTGACGGAGAAGAATTCCGGTGGTATGCCTTCCCGAAAGATGGGGATGATGGAAGATCAGATGGATTCTCCGGAAAAATCTTCCGCTGAGGAGCCGGAAGAAGATGCCGCTGTCCAGCCGAGCGGAGACCGCCTGTCTTCCCGTCAATATATCTTTCTGTCCGCATTGCTTGTTGGGCTAACACTTGTGACGGTTCTGCTGATTTTTTTTCTGCGCGGCAATGGCAGGAAACTTGATGACGAACCAGCGCTTATGACAACGCCCACTCCTACTTGGACAGAATCTCCCGAGACACCGGCTCCGGAAGGTACTCCTTTTCCTTCTTCTGAATTTGGTTCGGTGGATGGTACGGTATACCATGCTCGTGATGATGTGTTTCAAATGAACATTCCCGCTGGCTGGCGGTTGATTACCTATGAAAATACGGCGAAAATTGTACCGCGGGATTATCCGGAGGATCCGGATAATATTACGGTGGTGATTTCTGCTAAGGATCCAAATTTTGAAACCCACGAGAGGACGACTTTTGAGAATACCTATGCGCTGCTGTATCAGGAATTCCAGCTTCAGGAGTTTGAAAAAGTGACGGTAGGCGAGGCGCCCGCAATCCGGATGGTATACACGATCCGGCATGATGGTAAAAAGAAGAAACAGTATCAATATGTGATCGATGGCGATCAAACGTATACGCTGACGTTCACGGAGGTCAATTGGAAAATGGCGGATCACATCGAATCCTGCATCGCTTCCTTTCAGCTGAAAGAAAGGCCATAAGCTGTTTCCGTGTTTCCAATGCTTTCCTTAAAGAAATGTTAACATTTAGCCGTTGCGCGATACTGCTTTTTGTGCTATACTAATGCTGTTGCCAAGAAAAAGGCAGTCATCGCGGGATGGAGCAGTTGGTAGCTCGTCGGGCTCATAACCCGAAGGTCGTAGGTTCAAGTCCTTCTCCCGCAACCACGTCGGAATGGACTGCGCTCCATTCAAAATCCCCAGCCAAATGGCTGGGGATTTCTCATACCGCTGCGTCATTCC
>PPYF01298480.1_pt1 | contig 22640 bp, 29 predicted proteins | sample 1559871 | NCBI WGS metagenome assembly PPYF01 (sample SAMN08240021, study PRJNA423297) | Human gut metagenome, whole genome shotgun sequencing project.
ATGAAAAGGGAAAGAAGTAAAAATAGCAGTACGCGCATGATAGCCTCATCAATAATAAGGCTTTATGCTAGATGCATTCTGCTTTGCGACTCAACCTTTTTCACCTAAAGGATGACAAAATAACATTAATTACTTAAAAATCATCGCATTACACGAATCTGTGGTTAAATAATAGACTACAAAATGCGACGAAACGCAACATATGCAGTCACTACGAATCAACTACTTAGATGGTATTAGTGACCTGTAACAGAACATTAGCGCAAGGTGATTTTTGTCCTCTTGCGCTAATTTTTTGTCATCAAACCTGTCGCACTCCAGAGAAGCACAAAGCCTTGCAACCCAGTGCAAAGCTTTGTGCGCCTCAGTTTTGTCTAAGCGTTCTACTGAAAACATAGTAAAATCGGTAACGGCTGGAAATCATTCAATACTCGCACTATCGAAAGTTCGCCAGCCAGCCGCAGCACGTTCTTGCATACGACGTGGCTGCGGCTTCCAACATTAGACAAATAACTCTTTAAATTGCTTTTAAATTATTTCGTTTGAATGCCAGTAACAGGAAATCGTTTATATAGGGTTGATAGCCCAACGTTATAGATACGTGCAACATAACGCCGTGATTTCCCTGCCGCTATGAGCGCTCCCATCTGTTGCCACTGCTCGTCGCTAAACTTCGGTCTGCGCCCACCAATCCAGCCTTTGGATCTGGCAATAGCCAAACCAGCTAAAGTTCGCTCGCTATTCAAATCAGATTCATACTGCGCAGCAGAAAGAATATTACGGAAATTATAGCGACCACTTGCTGTTTTCAGGTCTACACAGCCAGCTGACTCAAGTGCAAGACGTTGCAACTCTGTATCCTGATGATTTGTTGATACACGAACATACCCGTAAATCATGAGTGCTTCTCCTGTTGTAAAAATAGGAGAAGCGGTGAAATATCACCTTATTCAGAAAAATATTTGAATGTTGATGGAGTATAGAGTAAAAAGGTCCATCAAACGATGATGATCGCTAGCTATTCGCTCATGCAATTAGCGAGGCGTTGAAGGAGGTGACAATGCGCATGTAGAAGGAAAATGAGAGATTTGTTGTAACGCACAGATCAGATTCCAGAAAAAACAGCATAAAAATATTATTGTGCGGTTTTTCAAAGAAAATCAATAATTCCATTCCGTCATTAAAATATATGAATCGTTTCAATATGTTCAGCAAAGATACCACAACTAATCTCAAAGGATTTGCAATACTAATTGTAATGCTTGGCCATCTCGTAAATATCAATAAAAGTACGCTGAATTATGATTTCAGATACTTTGCCGCCTTTAGCGTAGCAATATTTCTAATTGTTTCCGGTTATGGACTATCTGCTTCATTTTCATCAAATGGTTTGAAACATTTTTTTAGCAAAAGATTATCAGCTGTAATCATACCTTATGCGATAGCAACAATATTTGTGTCGTTTGCCTATAATATATTATTTAATGATCCCATAAGGGTTCTTAGGATAATAACACTAAATAATCCTAACAATGCAATTGATGGTACGCTGTGGTTTATATATTTTATATCAATATGGTATGTTTTGTTTTTTATTTCATATTCAGCATTCAAAACCAAATGTCTTAGAGTGTTTTCTCTTTTTGTTTTCTCTATATACATTTACCACACTAAATTAACAGAACCGTTTCCCGTTCTTGATTTTCAATTCAAACTCCATGCATTTTCTTTTGCAATTGGTGTAGTACTTTATGAATATAAAGAAAGAATATCTTGGCGATGGGTAGCTGTAATAGGAGTTTTTGTATTTGGATTTTCCGTTCGAAGTCTATTCACCAATTTTACCATGATTAGTTATGAAGTTTCATGCATAAGCTTTGGGTTGCTAATAGTAGCTTTATTTTCTTTAACTAACTTTAAAAACAATATATTATCATATCTTGGTGATTTATCTTATGAAATGTATTTATTTGAGGGGGTACTGCTTGGAGTAATGTACAGTGAAAATCTTATAATAAATGCAGTTATGTTTATTTTTTTTACAACTGCAACCGCTGGTTTATTTAAGAAAATCACTGAGAGTGTAAAATGCAAATCATCTTCTTTGGTAAAGTGGTTAATTAAAGTATAGTTAATATTAACTGCCTAGAGATTATCTGTTACTCAATCTCTAGGCAAAGTAGAAAACTGGTTGTTCTATGGCTTTTCAGGCCATTCAATATCTGGTGCACTGGTGGTATCGACCAGTTCCAGTGCGTCCAGGTAATCCAGCCACGCGTTATACTGTACCTTTTCGGCGTCTTTCAGCCGTCCCATTGCAGCTTTTCCCGGCCATTGCTTGCTGTTCATGTACTCGTTAGCCTGGTCGATTAGCAGCTGTTTTTGTGCTTCAGCTGCTGCAACAAGTTGATCGTGCGTTGGCGGCGGAATATCACCCCAGGCAGGAAAACCATCTTCACCAGCAATGCGGATTTTCCCTTTCGGTGGTTCGCCTGAATACTCAATAAACAGTTCTTCATCAACCTCCTTAGCATTGTCAAAATTCATTCCATTTGATTCATAAATTTCCTTCATAGCTATCGGATAGAAAGCATTTGTAGATACATCATAAAAATATTTATTCATTCTAATTATCTCCCGATCGCAATCCATCTCGCGTAGGCGACATTCGCGTTTGGTAATGAGTTTAACAGACTAAAAGAACTGGTGGTGTTAGCTTTTGCGCCAAAGTGAACCGGTCCGTTAGGCGCGTCAGGATTGTCATACGTGGCAACAATCTGGATAGAGGCTAAATCAGTAAACGCTATCGGGAACGGATTTTCATGAGCGTCACCAACCTGACCTGATATCGCAGTACCCCACTGAATTATTACGCCACTGGGCAGGCGCTGCCACCCTGAACCGCTTGAAAAGCTGGTCATGTCAGGGATTTGTCCAGCACCTGTACCCACATTTTTTGTTGCTGCTGTACCCAAACCAAGGTTTTCGAGAGCCGTTTGCACAGTGCCATCCGATTTGATATCGCCAAACGGATTCTTGCGGCTTAACAGCAGCGCACGAAGTGCGGTAAGCAGCTGGTCATGCCGCCCTTTCTCCAGGCTGGCACCGGATGCCTCCACAACGCTGCAAAGCTCCTCCTGCAACATGTCAAAGTAGTCATCATCCAGATCGGTGGCAGGTGTGCCGGTCTGGGGGTTACCACGGGTAAAACCGTTCTTACCCGCGCCGAACTTATCCTTCTGCGCGGTTTTCGTGTCTATACGATGCATGAATTACTCCGGATATTTAAAAATTACGTAGGTATGCGACGGGCAGAGTTTGTTAAGCACACACTCGACAACGGTGTCACCCCAGATACGCAGCGCGGAATCACAGGGATCGCCACATGTCATCCAGGTGGTGTTGGTGGCTGCTGGCATGTTGACCTGCCAGTAATACCGCCATTCCGGCGCATTCACCGCGTCAGTACAGGCCGATGAGCAGGTGAACGTGCTTTTGTCGTATCGCGTGATGGTAGCGTCTGGTCTGCCCAGGGCAGCAAGCTGTGCAAGATAAAAATCCTCGTTGATGCCGCCCGCCAGGTTAACCTTCGCATCCAGCCGTTGCTGACGCTGGCGAAGGGTCTGTGTCCCTGCGGGAATACATTCATCCGGCAGGCCGCACAGACGCTCCCAGCGGTTTATCAGTTCGGTGGTGGTGCGCGGATCCAGCTCCCGCATCAGGGCATCCGCACGCTGATGAACACGGGTTAATGACGGTGCCGCACCGGCAATCGCCGGATCGCTGGCTGACCACGCCGGACCGGGCGGCAACAGTGCCGATAACAGGCGGATGTAATCATCGTTTGTCACGTCCATGAAATCGTCCCCAGTACCGCCAGTTCATTTTTTGCAATGGAGATATTGTCCGCCGGTGCAAGCAACTGATGGCTGTATTCCCCGTTCGCACCGGAAATCGCCTCACTGATACGCGACACCTTCAGTTCTCCCTGCGGATAACCATCACGCAGCAGGAACGAACGCAACTCGGCGGTGATGGCAGCCCGTATTTCCGGTGTGTCCGGCGTCACGCGGATATGAAAATCCACTTTATGCGCCACCGGCCTGAATACATACAAATCAGAGCCTGCCACCGGGGCCAGTGGCTCAATGTGTTGTCTTGCCGCCGTTTCCGTTGATTCTTCCGGAATGGGATTAATCAGGTCACTGCTGGCAATCATCACACCGACAGTCCCCGTTCCCATCCAGTGGCGGTATGTCCATGCACGGGTAATGCCTGGCACTTCTTTAGCCCAGACAACATAGTCCCCGTCAGCCCCGCCCTGAGGCGTCCAGTAATACCGCTCAATGACGCGGGCGCGCCACGTTTCCAGCTCTTCAGTATCAAATCCACCTGTCAGAGTGTCTGCCACGCCGGAAGACGGCAGACCATTCACCGGCGTGACCAGGATTAATGACGTACCGTCGTCAGCGTTACCGACCGCGCCTGCACTTGAGCAGGCGATCGGCACGCGCAGGACACCACCGGAGCTGGTTGCATCGGCAGTTGCCGTGTACTGAACCAGGTCATCGCGCTGAATAACACTCCCGGCGGTCACCTTCAGGCCATCGCTGACACCTTCCCAGCGCATATACCCGCTGGCAGCCGTGGCCCCCTTGCGCGGACACCGTTTCATCGCAGCATGTCGCGCCAGCCAGGACTCATCGCACAGGTCAGGCAGCATGTTCATTGCCAGATAATCGATGTAACCGTAAACCGTATGCAGCGCCGCCGCATACACCTTTGCCCGCACGTCTTCATCCATGCGCCGGAGCGTGTCGCTGACGTCCAGCCTGGCGAATAAATCGTTACGGAGCATACTGATATTTTCTGCCAGCGTCGGGCGCTGAAATTCACTGTCCGCCATGCGTTATCGCACTCCACAGATCATCAAAAGAAATCATTACCGGTCCGTCACGACGCCAGAGAGTGATACTGTTACCCAGTTCATTAATCCCGGTGCGGCGGATATCCAGATCAATACGGGACACCACGCCGTCATCAATCATCCATTGCAGGCATTCGCGGATATACCCCCTTACCGTCTGCACCAGCTGATTGGTCAGTTTGCTGCGCTGAAGCAGCCACAGTCGGGAGCCGTAACGGTCATTCTGTACCGCAGGCCAGGTATCCCCCCACCATCCCATCGGGACGTCGGCGTTGTCATCAGGCTCCGCCCGCCGCCAGGTAAACAGGGAAATAACCACGGCGCGGGTCAGCGGATCCAGCGGTGCGCTGGCGCAGGTGCGTTTACCGTTCACCGTCAGCCACAGTTCCATCATGCCTCCATCGCTTTATCAGGTTTGTCGGTGTTACTGCCCTGACCGTTCTCTCTGTGACGATGCCCGTTATAGGCAAGCCGCATCGCTGACATGGTGGTGCCGCCGGAGTCGCACAGGTCTTTCACCTGTCCTGTCACTTCCAGGTCCATTTCAAAACGTGCTTTAAGTGAATTGCGAAACGTGATCGTTTTACCTGCACCGTCCACCACGATCCCCTCCCGGGTCAGCGTCACGGACTGCCCCTGATCGTCATAGACCGCCACCTCACCCGTCTGCAGCCCTTTCAGGCGGTAGCGCCGGTCCGACACCGTAACAACCACCGCATGAGAACGGTCACCATCCGGAAACAACACCACTGCTTCCGCACCGCTGTTTGCCCTTGCGGTAAAACCGTAGGGTTCAAGATGTTCAACCCCGGCTTTGAGTTCACCGGCAATCAGGGACACATCCACAGTCTGACATTTCGTGGCGGCACTGATGCTTTTCACCACCGCCCGCCCAATCAGGCCGAGGAGTTGTCGCTGCATGGCTTCAATCGTCCTCATCAGAACGGGTCCTCCTGTACTCTGGCTTTTTTCTTTTTCCGCGCGCCGGGGGCTTCGGGTTCAGGCAGATAAGCATCAGGCGGGCCGACACGGATTTCCGTCAGGGTGCCGTTCTGGTCCTGAGTAAACGTGACTTCCGAAACAAGCAGTTCGGTATTGTCGAAACCACAGACCGGATCAAAGACAATCACCCGCTGGTTGGGCTGCCACAGCGTACCGTTACCCTGTCGCCAGCCCTGCACCACATAGGTGGTTTCATCCGTCCGCGCCGCCCGTTGTCGGGCTTCAAAGTCAGCACGCGCAATACAGCCTGCCCCCGTAGCCTGCCCTGTCTGCCTGATATACATCGGACGGTAACGGGCAATAAATGCGTCCTCTGTGCGGGCCCGCAGCGCGGTGGTGGTGGCCTCACCGAAATCATCGTCGTTTCCGGCACGCTGCCCCGCCACCTGGTAAACAGAAAATCGCTCCCGGATACTCTTCTCCGTATCGCAGGAAAGGATGTTTTCCCCGAGTACCAGCGCAGTATGTGCCCGCGTTGAGCCAATACCGCCAATCACCAGCCTGCCGTGCGGGTCGTCGTAAGCCAGTGCCTGCTGCTGACCGAGTATTTTGTTGATTACCTCAATCACCGTTTCACCGTGATCAGGCTGAACATCAGGAATAACACCCGACGGCGCACCGCTGTTCACCACCTCAATGCCGAAAGGCGCAGCAAGCGCCTGCGCAATCTGCACCAGCGAGCGTCCGTTAAACTGTGTCGGTTCGGCTGCACAGTCAATCAGGTCAGCCGTCAGACTGCGTCCGGCAATACCGGTGCTGACCGAACGGGAATCGTAACGAACGGGCGTCGCCTCCACCCAGCCGGTGATCACCAGCTCATCACCAATCAGCACTTCCACTTTTGAACCGTTTTTAATGCGCGGCTGAAGCGTGGTGATACCCTCATCTCCCGGCCACTGGCGGGTGATCTCCACACTGAAATCCCGCGCCAGCCGTTCAATACCGGCACCGATGCGCACCGATGTCCAGCCATTCCACTCCCGGCCATTTACCCGTAGCGTGACATTGTCGTTCATTGCACTGGCACCTTCAGAGGGATCACCGGCACAAAGCCGGGATGCGTAATGGCATTACGCCGGATAATGTCCGCGTCACGCGCCGCATTATCAAACCAGGTCGCCGCCAGCACCAGCGCGGGTAAAACCTCATCCGGCGTGCGCTGAATGATCCGTGCAGATTGTTCAAGGCGCGTGTTGATATCCGCATTCAGATCTGCTTTCACCCGGCGCAGCGCCAGAAACAGCGCATCACTGGTTGTACGGGACAACTCCTTATCAATTGCCGTATTCAGTGTGTCGCGAATGTCAGTCAGTTCTTCCCACGTCGGCAGGTCAACCGTGCTTTTCACCGCCGGAGCATTGTTCAGTGCCGGATGCGTGACGGAAGGCCAGTCAGTGCTCTGCGCGGGTGTTGTTGCCTGCCCCACTGCGGCATTCTGCATCACCGCGGAAGTTGTTGGCGCAGGCAATCGGGTGACGGCATACGCCGCTTCGCTGATTGCGGTCGTACGAAGGGTGCTGGCAACCACATTACGCTGCTGCGTAGCCGTGGCGGTGGTTTTACTGTCCGTTTTCCAGACGCCGCGCGGTTGCAGATCGCTGCCGAGGCTGACACCGGAAAGCGTTTTGATCATGGTGACCAGGTCGCTGGCGTTACCATAAAGGCGTTTCCCGGTACGCCACATTTTCTGCACCTGCCCAACGAAATTTTTGCCTGACGATGGCGGCGGCAGAAGTACCGAGATATCCCCCTGCAACAGCCTGGCGGCATCCGATACGGCAGAATCCACCACTTTCATCGCATCAGAAACATACCCAAGCATTGTGCCGGCATTACCGACGACGTCGTTCTGCACAAAATCTGCCACGCCATCGATACTGAAACTACTGAAACTGTCACTGATGCAGTCATCCAGTGCAGAACAGGATGACATCAGCGTCTGCGCCGTCGCCGCACCTGATGTGGGGTAAGAGAGTTCTCCCGCTTCGACAAACTTCAGGTCAAAGCGGACAATACGCCCTTCACCCTTCGATGTGCTGACCCGAACCTCTCCGTCAACACAGACTTTCAGCTCACCGTAAGTCGGATGGACAAGCGTGCCGGGACCGGGTTTATTCAGCGCGTCAATCAGGCGATCGCGCTGGTCAAAGCAGTCATCTCCCACCACATAAGCCGTGATGGACGGGCGGAAAGTGATTTTCCCCAGGTCTTCGGTATAGGGTTTGTCGCGGTTCGGGTATTCGTGCGTTTCCACACGACGACCGGTTCCCGCACTTTCTTCTTCAACCTTAAACGGCACACCGCGAAATGACGCGTCCTGAAGTCTGTCTTTCCACGTCATATAAACTCCGTACATAAAAAATCCCACCGGAGTGGGACTCATTAACAGATTAATTTTTCATTACCTGCCAAAGCGCGTATAGCCAACATCATGGCTGACATCAAAACCGCTGGATCGCGTTTCCATAACCCGCATACCCGGAGGCGAATTCACAAAAGAGACCTTGATCTCACCATCAACTTTTGGCGCAGAAGCTTTGTTGATCATGAAGGGATTCGGGCCTGTGGCACCGGAGGCGTTGTTTGCCTGAGCCGGATCCACCGCCGGATAAGGAGTGTATCCCCGTGGCGGTATTCCCGTCCCATAAGCATCATAAGCACCCGCGCCCCACTGCGCCGAGTTAATGGCATCGACCGTGTCACCGGAACTGTCGGTAAACCATTCAATAATCGGCTTCAGCTTGTCCCACATATCCTGAAACCACTTAACAACCGGTCCCCAGTTATTGATCACCATCCCCAGCGGCGACCAGGCAAAAACCTTCTTCAGAAGTTCCCAGCCTGCCTCAAAATAAGGACCAATAGTTTCCCAGAGCTTCTTGAAATAAGGTCCGACAACATCCCAGTTAGTGATAATTAATCCCGCAGCCAGAGCAATCGCCGTCGCAATCATGCCAATCGGCGTCATCGACATGATCCTGCTGACAATACTGATGGCACCGCCCACGCCCATCAATCCCAGTTTCAGAATCGCAAGACCGGCAGCAAGCCCGACGACGCCGCGAATAACCCGGGGATTTTCATCCGCAAACTTCGTGAATTTCTCCCCCAACTCCCCCAGCCACTGCGTGATGTTCTTAGCGTCACCAGAAAATGCGCCGCCAATAGCCGCAAGGCCGTTAGTTGCGGTCCCCGTCATTGCCTCCCACAGGTTGGACAGCGTACCAAGCTGGGCCTGAACACGTTTATTCAGGCTGGCCTGTTTATTCATCTTCTGCTGGATCTGATCGTAGCCATCCTTTCCTTTATCGATCAGCGCATTGACCACCTGAAGGGTTTCGGCATCATCACCAAATATTGCCTTAAGTACACCGGTTCGCTTAACGTCGGTCAGTTTTCGCAGCTTTGCCAGTTGCCTGAACATGTTATCAAGACCGCCAAAACTCCCTTTGCCATCAGTAAAATCGAGCTGTACCCCGAGTTTCTGGCGGGCCATGATTTTATTGACGTCCCTGATTTTCTTAACGCTTAATCCGGACTGGATAACTTTTCGCAGGGCATTACCTGCCGACTCCCCGTTCATCCCCATTTGATCCATCATGACACTGATGGGGGCAAGACTCTGTGCAGCCTGAAGACCGTCCTTGTTCACCATCTTCAGAACAGAGCTGGTTTTAGTGAAGAATGACAACATGTTGGTGTCGTCAACGCCCAGATAAAACGCCTTCTGAATTGTGTCGAACAGCCCCATCATGTCTTCTGAGGCCGTTCCGGTAGCATCCTGCATCTTTGCAGCAAACTCAGCAGCCGCTTCCGGTGTTTTTTTCAGTTGTACCGCAAGATAAGCTGTCGCTTTACCCACACCACCAAGAATGTTTTCTGCCGGGATCCCCTGACGCACCAGCATCTGCATCATGTTCTGGAAATCAGCCGTTGTACCGGGTAGCTGGTTACCCAGGCCAATAGCCAGTTTATTGATGTCCTGAAAGCTCTTTCCAACCTCGCCGTTCGCATCCATCATGGCGACTTTCAGCCCGGTGGCGGCGTTTTCCTGATCGGCATAAGATTTCAGGGAAAGCGTCAGACCTGCTGCCAGTCCGCCACCAAGCGCCAGCCCACCCTGTGACGCTTCTTCCGCCTGGCGTTTAAATCCCCGGATTTTCTTTTGCATTTTCGACAGCGCGGGAGAAAGCCTGTCGACACCGGTGATCAACGCCTTAAGCTCAAATTCAGCCATGTGTGCGTTTCTCCTGCTCTATCCTGTTTGCCTGACTGACCAGTAAGGGAATTTCACTGATCGGCATATTCAGCAATTCGAAAGGATTAATGCGCCAGTAACTGGCGCAGTCAAAGAAGCGATCAGTGAGGTATTCAGCCGTCAGGCCTGGAGGAAAAAACCAGCCACAAGCCACGCCGCTGCATTCAGGTCTGCCGGAGACATCTGGTCGACAGAGCTTTGCGGCACTTTCGCCAGCCGCACAATGTATTTCGATACCACATGCGCCAGAAGTCTGACGGACTCATCCTGATTCATCTGGTAGGGATACCCCAGCTCGCGGACATCTTTCCCGGTGGGCTCATCAAACTCCAGTACGGAGAGTGTCTCGCCATGAGCGGTAATCGGTTTCTTTAACTCAAGCTCTTTCATTACTGGTAATCCCCTTCTTCACCGTGGAACTCAAGATCAACCGTCCCTTCTTCGGCATTATGGTTTGCTTCGCCGTGCAGCCAGGCAGACGACAGTACATAGACCTGACCGTTCGCCAGCTCGGCTGTGATGGTCATCTCATCAGACGAGGTGATTTTGCTCACCGGAAAATTCTTCGGCACCTTGAAGGTCCCTTTAACATAAGGCGCACGGTGAGTTTCCTTGCGGTCCACTGAACCGTCCAGGCCGATGATGTCATCATTGACCGTCCTGTTCATGGGCACCTCAATGCCGCCGGTCAGCGATAGCTGCTGACCGTCAATTTTGAAATAACAGGTTCCCCCGATACGGGCCATTATGCGGACTCCTCTGAATACTGAAGACGGAACTGGTTAACCACGGCAAAGACACGCAACTGGTTAACATAGTCAGGCGGGAACAGCGTGTTCAGGCGGTTCGGATCGCTGGCATCACGCTCCACAACCAGGTACTGCTTAAAAAGTTCGTAGTTTTCCACGATCCCCGCACGCTCAAGCTGACGGTAGGTTGCCAGCAGTTCCCCTTTGATCACCGCCGGGGTGACAATCGCCTGACCGGGACCAAAGCGGGTACCGTCGCTGGCAAGCTTGTGACGCCCGTACTTACTGGTAATGACGGATTTCAGTTTGCGCAGTACATACGCACTGGTATGCAGCGTCTCGCTGTCGAGGTAGCTGTTATCCGCAACCCCGTAAGCGTTTTTCCTGTACGTGGTGACATCACGCTGAATGCGCAGTACCCCGCTTTCGACATACGCCGTTGCCACGCCATGAGACAGCAGGGTCTGTTGTTCGGTCATCGTGAACCGTTTCCCCTTCGGCGCAGGCAGCATACCCACCAGCTCACCGGTCTGCGTGGGACGTGCCGGATCGTTGCGGATAAACACCGCTGCGCGGGCGGTACGGCTTGCCGCCAGCTCGTCGGCAGGCGTCTGGGTCTCTTTTTCGTACCCCGCCAGGGTAATGTGCTGCTGGTTAAACTGGTCACCTGCGGTCACCAGTTCTGACAGCGTGCCGATCTTTGCCGTATACACATGACCATACAGCTGACGCGCATAGCTCCAGCGACCGCTGGTATCGTTCATCTCGGTCACCAGCGTGTTAACGGAGGCCGTGTCGTTGAACGGCAGGCCGATATAATCAAACGGCTCATCCGCCATTGCAGCCACCGCGCCGGTGAGAACCGGAGCACCCGTTCCGGCGGTACCCGTCGCCACGGCAATCTGTACGCCCGCTGGCAGCACTTCGCCCCCACCAAAGCCGTAGTAATTGAGGCTGACAGGAATTTCATTCCCGCAAAGCCCCTTATGGCGAGCGGTCAATGTAACCACACCAGCCGAAGATGAGGCCGTAAACGGCAGGGCCGGAACGGCATTGATGGCATCCTGGATACTGCTGGCAATCGTCGTGACGTTATCGCCGTTGGTCACCGGTGCCTGCACGCGGGTACGTCCCACATAAACATTCACCGTGCCGGTTTCGGTTGCTGCCCCGGTCACCGTCAGCGTAACTGTTGCCGCCGCGCCTGTGGATTCAGGAACGGCAATCACATACAGCTCGCCAAACGGGTCAGTCTGGCGATAAGCCTCGACCATACGCGCCAGCTGACTTCCCGCACCACAAATCTGGCGTGCATAGTCTGCCGACGGCATCAGTACCAGACTGTTGGCAACAATCTCTGCACCGTTATTGGCATGACCAATCAGCAGCGATGCTCCGCTGTCCTGTGCAGTATTCGCCGCCTGGTTATCCATTTCCGCATAAAACAACGGAACCAGCGTATTCGACGGAATGGTGTTAAAGCTTATCGTCATCGGTATTCACCTTTTTATTCACGCGCCGGATATCACCCGCTGCTTCACGGCGCAGCCAGTAGTTGTTCTCGTCAACATTTCGCCCTTCGGCGGGCAAAAGGTCGCCGCGGGCAGGGTCAGGAACTGACCGCCCTTTAACAGGTTTCACAAACATGAAGATTCTCAGGTAGGAAGGGTTATTTCGGTGTGATGTTCGATATCGCCGTCAGGCCCGTTACCGGGATCGAGATAATCAACATCAATCGCCAGCGTTCGCAGTTCATCCAGACTGTTCAGGTCATCCTGCTGGCGGGTATCGTCTTCGGTCAGCTCGCTGATGACCGAAAAATCGAACTGATAAATCAGCTCATGACGATTCAGATCCAGCAGCGTGCCGCCGTCATAGGTAATCGGGTTACCGCACGCCTCCGGGTTCCAGCCCAGCAGAGCCTTAAAGAGCATCTGCCGGACATCGTCCACCACATCATACGAGGCAAACTGACCGCGCTCATCACGCCCGTTACTCAGTATGACAACCACGGAGAAACCCTCTTTCAGCTCCTGCCAGTAGTCGGTCTGGCTTTTGTTTTCTCCCGGAGAATCATCACCCGGTACCACATACGCCGCCGGGAGTCTCAGCTTTCCGACCTCCGGCAGATTTTTGAACTGTGCCGCGCCTGCCACCCGGTTTTCAAAATACGGACAGCGGGCACGCAGTGCAGCAATAACGGGCGTCAGTTTCATCTGTGTCGTCGCTCCGGCTTCAGTGATTTACGCAATTCCCGCGCCAGAAAATAGCGTGTCCAGCTGCGGTTCTTTTCAAGAGTTTCCACCATGAAGTTATTACGTGGAGCCAGTCGCCAGCCGCTGCCACCGGATGCACCACGATGATGGCCGCGACGACGCTTTGCCCCTCGCCTCACGCCATAGAACAAAAAAGCCGGATAAAAATCACCGGTGATACGGCGGTTTCCCTCTCCATTACGCTGGTTAGGGGCTATACGTGCCATAAAACCAGGGCGATGTTTACTGGCTCTGGGTACCATGTAACCAATTGAGCGAGCCAGGCGTCCGGTCTGATAACCGGGGTTTTCACCCGGTGCCGACCGCGCACGGCGCATCACCAGCCGACGGGCATCACGCATATGACGCTGACCAATCGTGACAAACGCCCGCCGGACATGGGCGCGGTTAAAGCGCATCTCCGCGGGCTGCTGAAAATCAACGTGCAAAAAGGAAGTCGTCATTGTTGCCTCCGTGACTCTGCCTACATTCGCCCAGCTCCGTACACTCCAGCAGCAGAAAGCGCCGCGCTCCGTTCAGATCGCGCTGACGTTTCACCCGGTACACACTGTCACCGCAGACCACCTCATAATCAGCGGTGATCCCCCGGCGGTAACGAATGGTGATGTAATGGGTGATGGCGTCCCCGGTCTGCGCGGTTTCCTGCCAGGTGGTGGCACTGGTCTGGATAACCTTCGCCCATGTCCGGAACGTAACCGGGTATTGAGGCTCCACGCCAAAGTTATCCGCGGGCATATCCACCCGCTGGCGGATCAGGACGCGTTTATTCAGTTCACCGGGGTCCGGCAGAATGTAGGTTGCGCTGGTCTGCGTCTGACGAATTTTCATTGCGGGAAATACCTGTACGGGCCGACAAGCCAGTTAAAGCTCATTGGCAACTCCATTTTCTCAACGTCTGTAACCGACGAGCGATTTTCGTAAAAATGGCTGATAAGCATCAGCATCCCCAGACGAATATCATCCGGCAGGTGCAGCCCGTCCGGATCGCTGTCCGGAATGGTTTCATCCGGAGCATAGAGCTTCCGGTTCAGATACGTTTCCGTCCGCTTTTGCGCCGCACAGGCCAGCAGTTGCAGATGGCGGTCATCAGCATCGAAATACTCATCCAGCCGGAGTTGGGCTTTAATCTCTTCCATTGTCAGAAGCATACTCAGCCCTCTTTACTGGTCGTGGCTTTTTTCTCTTTTGTCGCTTTACTGCTTTTTGCACTGGTTCCGCGCTCTGCTAACCCGGCCTGAAGTGCAATCTCCTGCACCCGGGCAGGAAGCGCCCCGTCGTCATACTCACCGGCCCGAATGACCTCAACACGCATACCGTCCGGTGACCATTTCAGATCTTGTTTCAGGATCATGATTCTTCACCCGTCAGAACAGGGGCGCGGTTCCGCGCCCCTGAGTGATTACGCCGCTGCAATCTTCAGCAGTTTGATGGCCTGCGAATCGACCAGCATGCCGCCGGTGCGCTTGGTGGTATAAAAACCGACAAACGGTTTATTGGTGTACGGATCGCGAAGAATGCGGGTACCGATACGGTCAACGATGGTGTAACCCCGTTTGAAGTTACCAAATGCAATGGCTTTCGCATCCGCGGCAATATCCGGCATCTGCTCGTTTTCAGCGATACCGTAACCCGCCAGAGAGGATGGCTGCCCCAGTTCCAGCCCAGGACGCCACAGATAGTTACCCTCGGTGTCTTTCAGCAGACGGATGGCAAACAGGCTGTTGTTGTTCATCATGAACTTCGCGCCAGTGCGGTGTGCCTTACGCAGCGTGTAAATCAGTTTGATAATGGCGTCTGCGGTCACCGCGGTCGCTTCGCCGGATACAATATGCTGAAGTTTGCCGAACGCCCGGACCTTGTCGGTTTCATCGGTGGATTCATACGCCAGGAACCCTTTCGGCTTCTTGGTGCCATCGCCTGAGGTAAAGGCAATTTCTTCCTGTTCGGCAAATTCGGTTGCCAGCTCGCTGTTGATCCAGGCCTCCACGTTGAAGAAGGCATCGTCCAGCATTTTCTGGGTAGCCTGCGGGTTGCCGTAGATTTCCCCCATGAGAGGTTCAATCAGCTCCAGTCTGGAAGTGGCAGTCTGGGATCGCGTATCCGTTTCCCCCACCCATCCGGAAGCCGTACCGCCCAGATTCACCAGTTTTTTGTAGTCAGAACCGCCAACAGTGATCACCGTGGCTTCCTGGCGCATCACCACTTCATCTTTCAGCAGGGTGAGAATGTTGCGATCCAGTGCTTCCGGCACGGCATAGCCACCGTCTTCATCGGTGCCCACCTGTAATGCCTTGCGCTCCAGATCGCGCAGACCGTCTTCACGGCCTTTACGCAGGAAGCCCACAAACGCCTCTTTGTGCTCTGTGGCCAGTTTATTTTGCGCACCACCTGCCGGACGTTTCAGCTCAAGCAGCTCTTTTTCAAGGTCGCTTTTGAGATTTTCCAGCTCGCTGAGTTTCCCGTTCAGGGTTTCCACCTGCCCGGCAAGTTTGCCTTTTTCCTGCTCAATCGCATCCACGCGCTTGTCGTTCTTTGCCTTGAAGTCGTCAAACTTCTGCTGCAGCTCCTGCGCGACCTGTTCCACATCTTTAATATCAACCGCCATCGTATTTCTCCTGATTAGAAGTTCAGATTTTTCAGTGCATTCAGTGCAGAGCCCACATCCTCAGCGTCGCGCAGGGACAGTGCGCCATAGCCCCCGGCCATGAATGCTTTGGCCTGGGTACGGGAGAGTCCGACATCACGCAGGACTCTTTCGATTTTTTTCTGTTCAGGGATTTCCCCGCGGGCCAGCGCGTTCTTGACGTCGCTGATCCGCGCCTCGTCGTTAGACGGAAACGTCACCAGACTGACTTCCCAGAGGTCGATTTCTTTCAGCAAAAAGGCTTCTTTCGTCCGGTCGTATTCCCAGTCTTTCAGGACGTACCCAATAGAAAGGCCGGTTAACGAACCGGCCTTCATGTGTGCATGTGCGCGTTTTGCGAGGGGATCATCATCAATAAGCAACCGTCCCCTGACGTAAAGCCCGACATCGTCTTCCTTCATTTCGGTGTAAACACCGATGGGTTCATCCATGCGGTGCTGCCAGAGCAGCGCAGGTAACGCTTTTCTGTCACTCCACGCCCGCAGGGAAGCAGCAAATGCCCCGGACATCACCACATCATCGTGGCTGTCCTTTACACCAAAGACGGAGCCATACCCTTCAAACTCACCGGAGTCACTGACAGATTTCAGACTCAGCGGTACATCAAGACGTTGTTTCGTCTGCATTGGCGTTATCCTTCTGCTTACCGGCTTTACTGCCATCGGAGGGTTTCGTGGTCATGTTCATCGGTGTGAGATAGACATCACCACCGGGACGCGGATTCATATCTTCCAGGTCGCGGCAGTCATTGGGAGAGTAAATTCCCCAGTTGATCCCGGTGGCGTAGGCTTCAAAACGGGACTTCATATCCCCGCGCAGTAACGCCCCGGCGTTAAATTTGGCGTAATAAACGCCCTGCTTACTTTTTCGTACCAGTCCGGTGTTGATCCGCTGCTCAATGCGGGTCAGATACGGCACCAGTGAATAGTTGATAAATCCAAGCCCCAGCTCTTCGATATTGTTGAAGGTGGCGCGATCGGTGTTCTGCACCATGTGCAACGGCACCCGGAACAGACGACAGATCTCTTCAAGCTGAAACTTGCGGGTTTCCAGGAACTGGCTGTCCTCGGCGTTCAGCGCCATCGACTTCCAGTCCAGCCCCATCTCAAGGATCATCGGGCGGTGAGCATTGCCAAGCCCGGTGTGACGCTCCTCAAAATCTTTCTTCAGGCGCTCGTAAGCCTGATCTGACAGCGTCTGCTCTGTACGCAACACACCCGACGTCACCGCGCCATTGCTGAACAGTCTGGCCCCGTGCTCTTCGGTCGCTGCCGCCAGCGATATTGCCTCGCGGGCATAGGCGATGGGATTCAGCCCCACCAGTCCGTCCAGCGTCAGCGTGCGCACATGCCAGATATCCTCCTGGCTCAGTACATCCGTGGAGCCATCCGGGAATGTGACCTGATAGACCGGCTCCCAGCTACTGTTAAGCTTCGGTACCACACAGCCGGGATCGACGGGCAGCAGTTCAGCCACTTCGCCAAATGCTTTCACTTTGTAGGCGTAAAAGTTTCCCCGCAGGCACAGACAGGTGACCACCAGCTCCCAGAACTCCTGCGGCGTCATATAGCCATTGGGATGCGTGGAGATCAGCTTATGCAGACGTTCGCCAGTGGCTCTCTGCTTCAGGCTGCCGTTCAGGTGATACAGGTTGCAGGGCAACATCCCGACCGACTCTGCCAGCACTCTGACGCAGGAAAAAACCGCCGTCAGTCGCATGGCCCGCTGGCTGCTGATCTGCTTTCCGGTATAGGTGTCGTAGGACAACCCGATGGCATCCGCCAGCTCTGCTGGCGTGGTCACCGGTGCGTCACTTTTTCGTTGAAATAATCCCGAAAAGAACACTATTTACCTCCACCAACAGACAGCTGTGTACGGTCGAGATATCGCGCTACCAGCCACGACCAGAACAGGCACAACGCCCCGGCAACCACAAACCCCGCCGGGGGATAAATCAGCCAGGCACCATACGCCAGCAAAAGCGCCCCCAGCACGCCCACCAGAGGCGCGAGAATCAGCATGATCATAATTACCTCAGTTAAAGCGAGCGGATCCCATAGGACTCAATGTGGTCAGACAGCGTGTCTTCTTTCTCGTACAGCATGGCTCTGCCAACCGCCATAATCAGCGCAACTGCACCGTCAATTTTGTTTTCCGCCTGCTCTTTGACGGGTTTCACCACATCATCGTTACCCGGAATGGTTTTGCCGACCACGTTGCCGATACACCAGGTCATGATGGGATTGCCGTCATGATGAAAACGCCCCGATTCAATCGCCGCTTCCAGCTCTTTCATCGGATCGGACATGTTGGTGTAGTTCTGAATGATGGTGACGGGGTTCAGGTCTTCATCAGCAAGGTCATGTGACAGCCCGGTCGCCCCGAAGGGGTCGATGGGTGACTCACTGACCGGGCTGATTTTGTTCGCCGCTTTGGCCTCCTCGAGGATGTAGCGATAATCCACCTCCGCACCATCGGTAACGGTCAGAACGCCCATTTCCACCCATTTCTGAAAGCGTTCGGCTGTCCGGCGATCTTCATTTTTCTCGACGCTGTACACCGTGTCATACGGTACCCAGAAACGCGGGGCCACACTGTAGTAATGCGTTTTACCGTCAATCTCGCGGGTATAAAGTCGCGCCATGCTGTTCATATCCAGCTTACGCGCCAGGTCAAAGGCCAGAATGCACGGCTGCCCCTCGAACTGCTCAAGGGTCAGTGATTTATCCTCGCAGCTCTGCCAGCTCACCAGGTTGAAATACGCCGAACGCGCCGACACCCAGATATTGAGGTGTTTTGTTTTAAAGACGTTTGCCAGACGGGCGTTATTTTTCGCACGCTGCTGCTGACTTAACAAAAATTCGCGATAAACCGACACGCCAATATTTGGATTGGCTTTTTCCAGCACCTGCGGGTCGGTCCAGTCGTCACCTTCATCAACGGTATAGATGATCCCGAACAGTTCATCGTTGGGTACCGACCCGTTGAGCATCTCGATGACTTCCCGCCGTTTGTCGTAGCACGGCCCCTCAATGTTGTATCCGGCGGTGGTAATGGCCCACATCAGTGGCTGGCGTCGCGCCCCCATCCCGGTAAGCATCGTGGTGTAAAGCGCATCGGTGGCGTGCTCGTGATATTCATCCACCACGGCACAGTGGGGTGATGAACCATCACCGGGGTTACCGATCAGCGGTTCAAACCGCGCACCATCCTCCGGACGGTTCATGTTTGAGGCGTTAACCTCAATCCCGAACGCTTCCGTCAGCATGGGTGTGCGTTTACACATCAGTCGTGCCGGACGAAAGACTTCCCACGCCTGTTTCTCCGTCGTGGCACCGGAATACACTTCCGCGCCGAACTCGTTATCACAGGCAAAACAATACAGGGCAACACCGGCAGAGATTGCAGATTTGCCGTTCTTACGGGGAATTTCGGTATACACCTCACGGAAGCGGCGCAGCCGGGAGCCTTTATTGACCCAGCCAAACGCGCAGCAGATCACAAAGAGCTGCCACGGCTCCAGCGTGATGGGCATCCTCTTAAATGCCCACTCACCCTTGGTGTGCGGCAACAGCTGAATAAATTTGGCGGCCCGTTCAGCCAGGTCCTTGTCGAAGCGGTAACGAAACGACTTACTTTTTTCCGCCATCAGGTCATCAAGATGGCGCTGGCAGGCCTGAATCACAAACTGGCAGGCCACAATCTTTCCCCGCACGACATCACGGGCATACTGATTGGCAGCATTTACGTTGGGGTAAGATTTCCGGCTCATGATTCGATGATTTTCAGAAACGGGTTAGTGGCTTTCTTCTGCCCCGCCAGGCCTATCAGACGCTGGCGGCTGCTGGGGTCGAGTCCGAGCATTGCCCCCGTGCTGCTCATCTCGGACTCCTGTTCTTTCTTGGCGGTCAGCTCCGGGTTTTTGACCCTGCCGCCCATTGCGCCGGTGATGGTGTTGCCCTGGCTGGCAATATTTTTCACGGCACGTCGCCAGAACTCATAGGCCACGCACCACCGCTCAAGTACCGCCAGGTCAGTCACGCACAGCAGGCCCTGACCGCAGAGTTCTTTGGTTGTCAGTTGCCACATGATCGTGGCGAGAGGGAGATCTTCTTCTGCGAACCACTCCGGTGGCTCAACACCTTTGATGGGCGTAAAAACAGGTTCATCTTTGTTCAGGGCTCGCTTGCCGGGGTTTCCGGCCAGCGCCTTGCGCGCCGTTGGCTTGGGGCGACGCCCGGAACGCCCCGCCGTTCCAGCCATATGCGGCACTCCTGGTTAAATTTCATTTTTCGCGGGTATAAAAAAACGATGGGGCGGGCAGTCCGGAAGACGTCAGGCTGCAGGGATTTGACCCGCCCCTCCCCTCATGCAGTTGAGAATTATTATCACTAGGCGGTTGAGAATTATTATCACTTTAGCCGTTCACGGGCCGTCTTCGCCTTATGGCACGGCCAGCACAGGCTCTGCAGATTACTGTCTGCATCGGTGCCGCCATGCGCTTTAGGGATGATGTGGTCAACGGTTTTAGCTTCACGCACCACACCGGCACGCAGACATAACTGACACAGGCCTTTGTCACGTTTCAGCACACGCGCACGGATAACGTCCCACTTCGAACCGTAGCCGCGCTGATGACGGGATTGTCCTGGCTTGTATTGCTTCCAGCCTTCGCTTTTGTGGCTTTCGCAGTAGCCTGACGGGTCTGTCGTGGTATTACGGCAGCCGCGAACGCGGCAGGCTTTTGGAGTTCGAGGGGGCATAAATATATTCCTGTTCTTTGTTCGGACTATTTGACTTCTGCCAGCAAAGCGTTACGGCGCATCTCGATACTTCGAATCCCCGCTTTGTCAATATTGCATTGTCCCAACGCCGAAAGCAGGCTCACATTCAGATCCAGACTGGCCCCATAGGTCAGCGGCTCGGGAATGACTGGCTGGGGAGTTTCAGTAGTCAGGCTTGCTGGCAACGGTACCGCCGGAATCGGTACGTAAACTGTTCGCGTACTTCCGCAACCGGTCAGCAGCGGCAGCAGGCACAGGGCGTACAGCACAATCATCATCCGCAACAGCCACTTTGATATCAGCCTGGGTTCTCTGTGACTCCAGTGCGATCTGCTGTTTTGCATGCTGGTTAGCCTCCAGAACTGTATTGACGATTTGCAGTGATTGCAGGACGTTATTGGTAATGGCAGTTGCCGATTTGGCATTTTGTACAGCCTCATCAGCACGTTTCTTTTCGTGCTGATATTTGCTGTAGTAGTGATTCGCTGACCAGATGAAAGAGCCAATAACAGTAAAGAAGAAAGCAGAGATAGTCAGCTTATAGCTCAACTTCATTTACCACCCCACCAGCCTCTTTAAATCGGGCAATCAGGTCACCGATTTTATGTTCATACTGACCGTAACCAGCGCCCGGCAGTGAAGCCCAGATATTGCTGCAACGATCGATAGCCTGACGAATATCGCCGCGATCAATCATCGGTAAAGCGCCACGCTCCTTAATCTGCTGCAGTGCCACAGCGTCCTGGCTTTTGGGAGAGAAGTCTTTCAGGCCAAGCTGCTTGCGGTAGGCATCCCACCAACGGGAAAGAAGCTGGTAGCGTCCGGCGGCTGTTGATTTGAGTTTGGGGTTTAGCGTGACAAGTTTGCGAGGGTGATCGGAGTAATCAGTAAATAGCTCTCCGCCTACAATGACGTCATAACCATGATTTCTGGTTTTCTGCCGTCCGTTATCAGTTCCCTCTGACCACGCCAGCATATCGAGGAACGCCTTACGTTGATTATTGATTTCCACCATCTTCTACTCCGGCTTTTTTAGCAGCGAAGCGTTTGATAAGCGAACCAATCGAGTCAGTACCGATGTAGCCGATGAACACGCTCGTTATATAAGCGAGATTGCTACTTAGTCCGGCGAAGTCGAGAAGGTCACGAATGAACCAGGCGATAATGGCGCACATCGTTGCGTCGATTACTGTTTTTGTAAACGCACCGCCATTATATCTGCCGCGAAGGTACGCCATTGCAAACGCAAGGATTGCCCCGATGCCTTGTTCCTTTGCCGCGAGAATGGCGGCTAACAGGTCATGTTTTTCTGGCATCTTCATGTCTTACCCCCAATAAGGGGATTTGCTCTATTTAATTAGGAATAAGGTCGATTACTGATAGAACAAATCCAGGCTACTGTGTTTAGTAATCAGATTTGTTCGTGACCGATATGCACGGGCAAAACGGCAGGAGGTTGTTAGCGCAACCTCATGCCACCCGCTTTCACGAAGGTCATGTGTAGAAGGCCGCAGCATAACTATCACTGATGAATTCAGGATAGCCAGAGGCTACGGCTCAGTTTGGGGTGTGCTGTTGCTGGGCGGCGATGACGCCTGTACGCATTTGGTGATCCGGTTCTGCTTCCGGTATTCGCTTAATTCAGCACAACGGAAAGAGCACTGGCTAACCAGGCGCGCCGACTCTTCACGATTATCGACTCAATGCTCTTACCTGTTGTGCAAATAAAAAAAGCCACCGTTGCAACTTAAGAGTCACTAACGGCAGCTTACCCTCTAATTATGGCTAAATGGCTAATTGCATGTCAAGGCTTTTAACAGCAACATGCTTAACTTTCTCAACACGTTTACGCATTTTGAATGCATTTTGCATTGGCTGGTATAAAACAAATAATGACGCTTTCAGGATGTCGTCAATTTCGTTTCTACAGGTTGCCAGTGAAGGTTTTCTCCATCCCTCGCCACCACGTCCACACATCTTGCGTGGCTTTGCAGTCGCGT
>PPYF01385351.1_pt1 | contig 22638 bp, 15 predicted proteins | sample 1559871 | NCBI WGS metagenome assembly PPYF01 (sample SAMN08240021, study PRJNA423297) | Human gut metagenome, whole genome shotgun sequencing project.
GGCGAGTGCCATGCGTGTATAGTGTATCTGAGTGAAGAACAGGAAATTTGCTGCTTTGAGGTGCAGGAGGGGTTTTCAAATGAAATACGCTGCGAGGGTGATGATGCCGGAAATATTGCCTGGCTTCGCACACAGCCTGCCATGCATCAGGTTGAGGCGGAAAATGATTACGACGGAGAGCTCAGGCAGCTTTCGATTGAGGCAGCACTTGCGGTGGATGGAAAGGTCTGGAGTGAGGAAACAGTAGAGGTGCTCAATGACATGTACAGCGTATCATGTCCGGTAAAACCTGTGTTTGAAAATATGAAGGTATGCAGCCTTCTTATGAAAAATGATACAAAATGCCGTATTTTGGAGCAGTTGTACAGAGAAAACAGCAAAAAGAGAATTTTAAGAATATGCGGTACAAAGACGCAGGCCGCTATTGCACAGATAAAAAATGCAGACACAGGAATTATTGTGTCAGGTGTATTGCAGGTGAACTGTGTGAATATTGTGGAGGATGATGGCTGTCCGATAGAGATGCATACAGACTCTGTGCCGTTTGAGCAGTTTGTTGAGATACCCGGCATGGATGCCAACACCTGCTGCGAGGTAAATCTGCAGGTAGACCAGGTGCAGGTCAATCTACTCGACAACAGCGAATATGAAATTAAGGGTGTTGTCAGCATAAACGCTATTGCCCTGCAGCAGGATGAAGTGTCAGTCATAACATCGGTGGAGCAGGAAAAAATAGCGTCTGATACTGAAGAGGAAGCAGCTCTGGTTGGCTATATAGTGCAGAAGGATGATAAAATGTGGGACATTGCAAAAAGATACCGCACCACTGTTGAAAACATAATGGAAATAAATGCTCTGACATCAGATAGCATTAAACCTGATGATAGACTTATAATAGCGCGCATGTGAATCATAAATTAGGGGCAAAATACCTTTTAATCATATCATTATATAAAATGTGGAAAATTCTGTAAATTTACAAAAAGATGTGGAAAAAAGATTCATTTTGTGCGATAATATATCCGAATGTATATTGAACGTAAATTGTGGAAGGAAAGGTCAATCTGACCGTCGTATTACAGGAGGAATAAAATGAATCAGAAATGGACACGTGCTATATGTACTGTGTTAACATCGGCACTCGTTTTTACAGGACCGGCAGTAGAGGGCACTACATTTAGCGGATACATAAACAGTGGACTTGAGAAGGTATATGCCAAGACACAGAAGCAGAAGGATGCAGATATTGAGTCAAATGGTATCACAGATATGCTCAATCGTATAGAGTACGTGTCAGATGTATATGATTCGGATCGTGCTCTTATGGATTCTTATCAGGCAGCAGTTGAGCAGGTGAAGGAGATTGGTACTAAGCTTGACAACGACATGAATGAGCTCACAGCCATGCAGGATGACTATGAGAAGCAGCAGGCAGATGTCGAGGCGGCTATAGTAGCTCTTGAAAACCAGAAGGAGCAGTATGCAAGCCAGATAGCTCAGGCACAGCAGCAGGCAGATAATTATCAGAATATCATTACGGCACAGGGCAAAATCATTCAGGAGCAGGAAGCAGCGGCAGCAGCTGCAGCCGCAGCCGCTGCCAGAGCGAACAGCTCATCAAGCAGTCCAAGCTATGATGGTGGTGGAGCCGGTAAGGGCGGAAGTATTGCCAGTGACTATGCAGCAGGCGGTGGAAAGAACCCGGGTGCTTCAACAGGAGTTTCAGGAAGCTCTGTAGTATCATACGCTATGCAGTTTGTGGGCAATCCATATGTATGGGGTGGAAACAGTCTTACAAACGGTGTAGACTGTTCAGGCTTTGTACATGAGGTATATGCACATTTTGGTATCAGCACACCGAGATATTCACAGGCATTTAAGTCTGTGGGACAGGCCGTATCCTTCGATAATATACAGCCGGGAGACGTAGTGGTATATCCGGGACATGTAGCTATATATGCAGGTGGTGGTGTTATAGTGGAGGCACAGTCCACAAAGGCAGGAATCACAGCAAACAGAAGCGTACAGTGTCATACAATACTTGCTATACGACGTCTTGTATAGGATGGTTAGGAGCCGATAAGTATATTTATTATACTTACCGGCTCTTTTTTTTATCACAAAGAGCTGAATGGTTACCAATAAAGTAAGGGGCGTAAGACGCGGACATGCCTCCAGCCGCAAGGGGCTCTCAATGCGCTAACGCTATGCTGTCAAGAGGCTGTACGAATTATGCCTGTATGGTTTTCTATGCTCGACGAAACCGGCTTTTATGCGCCGTCCATGGCGCATAACACCTTGCCCTGCCGTCCATGGCAGGACATTTCTGGGTTCCATGTGCATAATTCTACAGACTCTAAACAGCTCCGCTAGTCGCTTATTGAGAGCCCCTTGCGGTTGGTGGCATGTCCGCGTCTTACGCCACGACCCAATGTTAGTAACCGTCAAAAACTCCTTGCAATAAACGATAGCAATTTTCGCATATAAGGTGTATTATAGAAGCAGACGGCACCAATTCGCACAAAACGAACTAGCAAGCCTGTAAATAAAGTAAGAAAAGCAGGAGGAACAAGCCATGCAGATGGAACAATTACAAAAAGACATGATTGCAGCAATGAAAGCAAGAGACAAGGTAAGAAAGGATGCTATATCCTCTCTTGTATCGGCAGCCAAAAAGGCGGCAATAGATGAGGGCTGCAGAGACAATATACCGGAGGAGCTTGTCAACAAGGTCATCCTTAAGGAAATGAAATCCGTGAAGGAGCAGATTGACACATGCCCTGCCACAAGAACAGATCTGCTTGATGAGTACAATACCAGATATGCAATCTTTGAGGAGTACGCTCCTGCAATGATGTCGGCAGAAGAGGTAGAAAAGGAGCTCACAGAGCAGTTTTCGGATGTAATCGCAACAGGAAACAAAGGACAGATAATGAAGGCAGTCATGCCGCATTTCAAGGGCAAGGCTGACGGAAAGGTCATAAATCAGGTGGTTGCAAAGCTTTGCGCAAAATAAGAAAACACATCACAACAATTATACTTGCAGTGCTGGCTGTCATAGCCGGCGTGTATGCATATAATTATCATGATATGAAGCAGAATATTGTATACAATGAGCATCTGGAAGACGTGGCTGTTAACGTGAATGGGAAAGAGCTGACATTGCGCGATATGGCATTTTATGTGGCATATGAGGAGATGAATGTCGAGAAGCAGGCTCTTGTGTATGATTCCGATAATCCAAACAAGTATTGGAATATCCACACAAACGGTGAATTTGTCCGTGTTGCAGCGCGCAAAGCAGCTATGTCCATGGCCATTCACGATGAGATTTTTTATGAGATGGCCAAAAAAGAGAGCATTACACTTACTGACGACGAGAAAGCAGCTTTGAAAAATTCCGAGAAGGACTTCTGGTATGATTTGTCTGATATAGATGGTGCAAAGAAGCTTGGAGTCGAAAAAAAGGATATTTATTCGTCCATGGAAAAGTCTGCAATAGCCCGGAAATATCAGGAAATATATGCAGGGCTTGACAATGCCGATATAACGGATTATGATTTCTCGGGAGGCAGATATGAGAAGCTGCTGGAGAAAAATAACTATAAAATAAAAGAAAAAGTGTGGAAAAGAGTCGATATGGGAAACGTTACTCTTGATCACTAGAAAGAAGATTTTATGTCAACAAAAATTGGAAGAAATGACCCTTGCTGGTGTGGCAGCGGAAAGAAATATAAGACCTGTCATGCGGCATTTGATATGAAGCTTGAAAAGCTTGCTGAGGCACATCATAAGATACCGAGCCATTCAATCATTAAGACACCTGACCAGATAGCGGGAATCAAGGAGAGCGCCAAGATAAATGTCGCAGTGCTCGACTACATAGGAGAGCATATCCACGAGGGTATGAACACAGCAGAGATTGATAAAATAGTCTATGATATGACCACCAGCATGGGCGGCATCCCTGCACCGCTCAACTATGAGGGTTATCCTTACAGCGTATGTACATCGGTAAATGAGCAGGTTTGTCACGGATTTCCTTCAAAGGACGTCATCTTAAAGGATGGTGACATCATAAATGTAGACTGTTCTACAATTTTAAACGGATATTTTTCGGATTCATCAAGAATGTACTGTATCGGAAATGTAAGCCCTGAGAAGAAAAAGCTCGTTGAAGTCACAAAGGAGTGTGTGGAGCTTGGACTCAAAGAGGTAAAGCCGTGGGGCTTCCTCGGAGATATGGGACAGGCGGTGCACGACCATGCATTTGCAAACGGTTACACAGTAGTGCGTGAAATCGGTGGACACGGAGTGGGACTTGAATTTCACGAGGATCCGTGGGTAGGCTACAACACCAAGCGCGGCACCGACATGGTCATGGCACCCGGCATGATATTTACCATCGAGCCAATGGTCAACATGGGCAAGGCCGATATCTACGTAGATGATAAGAACAATTGGGAAGTATACACCGACGACGGACTTCCATCAGCCCAGTGGGAAATCATGGTACTCGTCACAGAGGATGGCCATGAGGTGCTGAGCTGGTAAACTGTTTAGTACCCTAAATTTACCGGAGAGTATGCGGTGTGTTCCGAAGAAAAATATAAACTGCCACGGCGTTCCATAAAATGTGGATGCGACAATTCATAGCAAACTATCAATAAACTATCCGCAAATGATGCCGTGGCTGATTTTATATTTTTCTGAGGAATATACTGCATGCTAGGCCGGTCATCACAGCCTGAATATGCGAAGCACCATGATAGCGAAGCCTCTATAAACTTGTATTCACCCCATTTATGGTCGCATTCTCATTCTCCCTCATAGGAATGACGAGACACTTCTCCCCATTGATGACCTGCGCATGAATCTGTGAAGCCTTCTCCGGCTTTACATGAAGCACCACATCATAGGTCTTAATTTGGGCAGTGTAATTATCAATCTCTTCCTGCTTCTCAAGAAGCTGTGAAGTGCGCTCCTCAATCTGATTATTTTTCTCCTGGATAACAGAATCCTTCTCCTCAAGCTGCGCATTTTTCTCATTGAGCTCGAGAGTTAAATCGCCGACCTGGCTCTCAAGAGCAAGCTTTTCCACGCGGATTTCATTAGCTGCAAGAGCCTTTGAATCAATGACATTGGCTGCGATAGGCGGCTTGTCACCGAAGGCCTCATTGACGGATTTTTCAATGCGTGAAATCTTTTCCTCAGAGACATGGCAGTCACTAAGCACCTTGTTCATAGCCTCGCTGTCGAGAATGAACGGATCGTCGTCATCATCGTGGGTCTCAGCGTAGTCATCAGCCATCTCGGACAGATTCTGCTGGATATCAAGCAGTTTGTCATCCGTGCTCTCGTCCTCGGCACCTAGCACGTTTCTGACGATTGAATGAAAAGCCATCTTCTGCTCAGTAGCTGTGCGCTCCACACCGCAGCCGAGACCGTTTGTCATAAACTCAGAGTGCGGCTCCTTGGTATTTTTCGTATAGAAAAGAGTGGAGTGTATGTCAGTGCTCCTATCATTGAAAGCAGGGAATAAAAAGCCTGTCTCAGGTGCACCGACCACCCAGTCCCTTATGCGGGCTCCGATACGCTGCTCCTTTTCCAGATAGCCAAGGCCCGGCTTTGAAAGTGTGACAGGGCAGATGGCGCAGAGCATGTATTTGTACACCTCCTCGGACTCATCAACGTTGATGTTGTCCTTTGTACGTGTCATGACATCGTAGCTGTCGAGATACAAAAGAATCAAGTAGTTCCCGGCCTCATCGTAGGTGTCGATGACCAGATCATAGTATGTATCGAGCAGAGTCTCATCATTAAGCTCGCTGTCGCGAAGCGCCATGAGAATCTGCTGGCGGCCTCCGACTTCTTCCTCCTCAAGCGGAAACTGCAGATTGAGCAGGTTGTTTCCGAGAGTGCCTGAAAGCACCTTGTTTGAAATCTCGAGATATTTGTAGTATTCATCCTCCTCCAGAGTGAGAAATTTGCCACCGAATTTGCAGACCTTTTCATGGTTGCAGTCCACGTAGCAGCCGACCAGACGACTGAAGGTTGCCTGGTCTTTTTTTAATCTTCGTTTTAGTTCCAATACTTCTTTTTTGTTCATATTATCCTCGCATTATTTCCATGAAAGCTGGAGTTCTCTTTTTTGTGTGACACAATCTGATAGATATAAATTAATAAGTGTCTGGTAAGGAATTCCCGAATTTTCAGCTTGCACTTTAAAATAATCTATTGTATTTTCATCAATATTAATTGTAATTTGTTTTTTTAGTTTTTTTGCGTAAGGATTGCGTTTTGCGTTGGAAAAGTCGTATTCATCTCTCATGATTGATCCTCCTAAAAATCAAAACACTTCTATAATTATATTCTCCATAATTACATTATAAGTACGAAATAATTATTTGTCAATCAAGAAAAAAGATGACAGAGCAACCACAAAATGCTATAATTTAGGAAATCGACGGATTATAATATAAAGGCTGACACAGAGACATCCACAGGTGTCTCTGTTCTTGGATTGAGGCATAAATGGAGCAGAACATGACAAACAATCACATTACAATCGGTATTCTCGCACATGTAGATGCGGGAAAGACAACCCTGTCTGAGGCCATGCTTTACAGCACCGGGCAGATTCGCTCACTCGGGCGCGTGGACCATCAGGACGCATATTTGGACAACGATGCGCAGGAGCGTGAGCGTGGAATAACCATTTTTTCAAAGCAGGCAAGGCTTGATATTTCGCGTGATACAAATGCGGCAGATACTGCAGATGTAACACGCACAGCAAATGCGGCAGATACAGCTCGTACATGGCATGTAGTCATGCTTGATACACCGGGGCATGTGGATTTTTCGGCAGAGATGGAGCGTACCCTTCAGGTGCTCGACTATGCAATACTTGTAATCAGCGCAACTGATGGAGTGCAGGGGCACACGCGCACACTGTGGAGACTTTTAAAGCACTATAACGTGCCGACATTTATTTTTGTAAACAAGATGGATATGCAGGGCACGGATGCGGAGAAAGTGCAGGCAGAGCTAAAGAGCGAGCTGAGTGATGGCTGCGTGGATTTTTCTTCACAGGATTTATTTGAGGAGCTTGCCATGTGCAGCGAGCCTCTTTTAGATGAATTTATGGAATCGGGAGAGCTTACAGATGCGCATATTGCGCAGGCGGTGGCTCAAAGGGAGGTGTTCCCATGCTTTTACGGTTCGGCACTTAAGCTTGACAGAGTGGATACGCTGATTCAGGGACTTTCGAGGTTTATGTGTGAAAGAAATTACCCTGACGAATTTTCTGCCCGCGTATACAAGATAGGCAGGGATGACAGAGGCAGCAGGCTGACATTTTTAAAGGTTACCGGAGGCTGTCTTAGAGTCAGGGACAAAATAGAGTACAAAGCGCATGGCGGTGACGAGGCGAAAGGCCTTCTGATTGAGAAAATCGATCAGATAAGAAAGTATTCCGGTGAAAAATATGAGATAGCTGATGTGGCAGAGGCGGGTGAGATAGTTGCTGTCACAGGTCTTAGCTCGACATTTCCGGGGCAGGGGCTCGGATTTGAGCAGCAGTCCAATATGCCAATCCTTGAACCGGTACTAAACTATAGGATGATTCTGCCGGATGATGTAAATCCGGCGGCATTTATGGAAAAGCTAAAGCAGCTTGAGGAGGAAGACCCACAGCTTTACATAGTGTGGGTGGAGGAGTTTAAGGAAATCCATGTGCAGCTCATGGGACAGGTGCAGATGGAGGTGCTTGTGCGTCTCATAAAGGACAGGTTTGGTGTTGTTGTCACGTTTGGACCGGGCAGCATTGTATATAAGGAAACGATAGCAAGGGCTGTCGAGGGAGTTGGACATTTTGAGCCGTTGCGCCACTATGCAGAGGTGCATCTGCTTTTGTCGCCGGCGGAGCGTGGCAGCGGAATCACGGTTACATCCACCTGCAGTGAGGATGTGCTCGATAAAAACTGGCAGCGCCTCATAGCCACACACGTTGAGGAAAAGGAGCACAGGGGTGTGCTCACAGGCTCAGCGCTTACCGATGTGAAGGTCACTATTCTTACAGGAAGAGCACATGTAAAGCACACGGAGGGAGGCGATTTCCGCCAGGCTACATACAGAGCAATCCGCCAGGGGCTTAAATCCACAGAGAGCGTGCTGCTTGAGCCGTACTACAGCTTTATCCTACAGGTGCCGATGGAGTATGTCGGCCGTGCAATGACAGATCTGGAGCAGAGATTTGCAAGAGCCGAGAGCCCGCAGTTTGCCACAACCGCTGCGAGGGAGATGGCAACAATTACCGGTAAGGCACCGGTTGCGACAATGCAGGATTATGTGAGTCTGGTGCATGCGTATACAAAGGGGCTCGGGCACCTGACACTGGAGCTGTGGGGTTATGATGAGTGTCACAATCCTGCGGAGGTGATTGCGCAGATGCACTATGACAGCGAGGAGGATTTCCGCAATCCGACAGGCTCGGTATTTTGTGCGCACGGCTCAGGCTACGTGGTGCCGTGGGATGAGGTACCGGAGCATATGCATCTGCCGTATGTCTATCACGGGGATGAGTCTGAGGAGGCACTTGCAGCGAGTGCCCGCACACAGAATGCATTTTCAGCGGAGGATGTGCAGGCGCTTGCCGGAAACCGCCGAAGGACGAGCTTTGAGAAAGCAGTTTCCGGTATGTCATCAGTGGAGCTTGATGCGCAGCTTGCAGATGTTTATGCCAGGGAGTTTGGCATGGGCAAAAACGATATCGCAGAGGATCAGAGGCGCAAATGGTCAGGTAAAAAGAAAAATGAGTATGAAGGTCTAAGTGGTAAACCGCGCACCGTAAAGCATGATAAGCACGGCAATCCGATTTATCCGAAGAAATCCCTGGGGGAAGAGTACCTGATAGTTGACGGATATAATATAATATTTGCATGGGAGGATTTAAAGGAGCTTTCACGCATAAACATTGATTCGGCGAGAGATGCGCTGAAGGATGTTTTATCGGATTACCAGGGCTATAAGGGCTGTCATCTGCTGCTGGTGTTTGATGCGTACAAGGTGAAGGGCAATGCCGGAAAGAGAGAGACCTTCCACAACATAGAGGTTGTGTATACAAAGCAGGACGAGACCGCCGATGCATTTATCGAAAAGACCGTGTTTGGCATACGTGACAGGTACAAGGTAACAGTGGCAACCTCTGACGGACTGGAGCAGCAGACGGTCATGAGCCTTGGGGCACTGCGAATGTCAGCCCGCGAGCTTAAGGAGCATATTGAGATGACGAAGCGTGCCGGGATGGAGGCATTCATATCAGGATAAACGGTCGTAAATGGTAACAATATGTGTATAAAGAGATGTTTATAAAGAAATTTGTATGTCATAAGCAGAGATATTATAATAGTAAACATGCAAGAACATCAGAGATAAGGAGACAAGAAAATGGTAGTAAACGAAAGCATGTACCAGCTCGGAAGCGTGCGCTCAGCAATCAGGGAGCTTTTCGAGTATGGTAAAAAAAGAGCAGCAATTGTAGGTAAGGAAAATGTATATGATTTCTCAATAGGAAACCCGAGCATACCGGCTCCGCAGATAGTAAACGACACAATAAAGGAGCTTGTGACAGATTATGATTCTGTTGCGCTGCACGGCTACACCTCAGCACAGGGAGACGTGGAAACGAGAGCGGCAATAGCTGAATTTTTGAACAACACACACGGCACACATTTTAATGCGGACAACCTTTACATGACAATGGGAGCAGCGGCATCGCTGTCAATATGCTTTCGGGCGTTGACAAGCGACGCATATGATGAGTTTATTACCATAGCGCCATATTTCCCGGAGTACAAGGTATTTGTGAATGCAGCAGGAGCAAGGCTTGTAGAGGTGCCTGCAGACACAGAGCATTTTCAGATAGATTTTGAGGCTCTTGAGGAGAGAATCAATGCGCACACCAGAGGTGTCATAATCAATTCACCAAACAACCCATCCGGCACAGTCTATTCTGAGAGGACCATCAAAAAGCTCTCAGACCTCCTTGAGAAAAAGTCTAAGGAGATAGGAAGACCGATATTCATCATCGCAGATGAGCCGTACAGGGAGATAGTCTACGACGGAATCAAGGTACCGTTTGTGACCAAATATTACGACAACACACTGGTATGCTATTCATACAGCAAGTCACTTTCGCTGCCGGGAGAGAGAATAGGATACGTCCTCGTGCCTGATGAGGTGTACGATAAGGCTGAGCTGTATGCAGCAGTCTGTGGTGCGGGAAGAGCACTCGGTTACGTGTGTGCACCAAGTCTGTTCCAGAAGATGATAGTAAAATGCCAGGGGGCAACCGGTGATATCAATGCCTACAAAGAAAACAGAGACCTTCTGTACGAGGGACTCACAAGGATAGGCTATCACTGCTTCAAGCCGGACGGAGCCTTTTATATGTTTGTAAAGGCACTCGAGGATGACAGCAATGCATTCTGCGAGAAGGCAAAGGAGGAGGATGTGCTCATAGTAGCAGCAGACGGCTTCGGCTGTCCGGGCTGGGTGAGAATATCATACTGTGTGGACAGGAAAATGATAAAGCACTCTATGCCTGCGTTTGAAAAGATATACAACAAGTATAGTAAATAATAGTTACAAAAAAATAATCCAAAAAAGCGCCGAAAATTGTCTAAAAAATATGTAATTTTCGGCGCTTTTATTATGCAGTTTTCACAAAGTTGTCTCCGTGTGACCGTTGTGTGACCATTGTTTTGTATAATGGAATGAAGAGTGGGAATATAAATAAAATCGTAACGGAATAGTTACAAAAAATACTATAGAAAAGGAGATATGAGAGTGTTTAATAAAAAACTTAACAGGTTACTAGCAATCATGCTAGCTTCTGTAATGGGTGCGACATCGCTTCCGGCAACACAGGTAAGTGCTGATACACCCTCTTCAGAGTATGATATATCTAACGACGCAGCTTCGGATGATATATCTGACAGTAAAATTCCAGATGAACAGGATTCGGATAATAATGCCACCGAGGAAAAACAGCCACAGCAGCTGACGGTAGAGTATACACCGGCGGATGATATTTATGTGGGGAACAAAGTTGTTCCGGTGGTAAAATCCGACAGGGCGGATGCAGCCGTTGACAATTTAAAATACACTGTTGTAGAAGGCAAAAATCTGATTGAAAAGGATACAGACTTTGCATCAAACGGTATATGGACAGCAAAGGATACCGGAACTGTAAGGATAAAGGTGACAAAAGCAGAAGATGACAAATATAAGTCAGCAGAGGCAGAATATACTGTTACCATCAAAGAATATGATTACAGCAGTATGAATAACAGCCTGACAGGGACAATGCTGCAGGGTACACAGTTTTATGTAGAAGCACCTACATTATCGCTGGCAAGTGACAATCAGGCGGTATATGTGGTTAGAAAAGGTGATGAATGGATTGAAGCTGATAAATATCAGCTTATGCCACAGCAGGGTGATAACAGACAGACTCTTGTAATAGCACGTAAGGACAAGGAAAGCGGAGCTATCACAGATATTGGAAGTCTGCGGCTCGACTACAAATATGATACACAGCCTCCAAAGATAACATTGAATCCAAAGGAGGATGATAAACCTGCTTTCACAAAGGATGCTGTGGATTATTATGGAAATGTCAGAAAAGTAGACATGAATATCCACGATGTCTCTTTGGATGATGGTTCCACACAGCTTTGGGTAAAGGTTGATGACCGGGAAGAATTCGATGTATTTGATGTCGATAATGCCCAGAAGCTGATTGATGCAGGAATAGAGTATAGTGAGTGGATCGTGACAGGGGCTGATTATAGCAGCTGCATCACATTTGGTACAAAAGCGGATGAGGAACACAAATATCAGATAATCGGAATGTATGCGAAGGATCAGGCGGAGCATGAGTGTAATGATACAAGCTCAATAGAGCAGCCGTTTTATGTGGATAGAAAAGCGCCTTCAGGTACTATTGGATATGATGCTGATTTAATAGACGAGCAGAATATGGTCAGTCAGCAGGCATCAAATGTATATGGACAGCTGGAGGATATCAGCGGAATAAAGCAGGCATTCTACTATGTGAATAAATCAGATGAAAGTGGCAGTATTTTAAATGATGAGCAGGTAAAAGCGCTTGATGATTCAGCATGGAAGCCGTTAGAGCTTATTGAGGATACATATGATGCCCGATATAAGTACAAGATTAATACATCTGATCTGAAGGATACTTCATATAACGTATATGTAAAGGCTCAGGACAATTGTAATGGCGAGACAGCATTTTTCTCCACATCGAAGCTGGTTGTTGATACCCTGCCACCGGAGCTTACAGTGTCCCAGGATACCATGACAGCAGCCGATGAAAAAGGCTGGCATAAGGATGATATAAGCTATATCGTTAAGGCTGATGACAGCTTATCAGGAATTAAGAGTGTTGAATACACTGTATTTGATGGGAAAAGGAAAATTGTATCAGGACAGACTGTTGAGCTTGACGCAAGCGGGGAAGGAAGGATAACCATTCCGGCAGCAGAGCAGTTTAACGGAACGGATCTGATGCTTTCAGTAAAGGCAACTGATTATGCCGGTCTTAAGACAGAGGTTAAAGGTGACAGCTTCAAGTTCAGCATGGACAGTCAGTCACCTGATGTCAGTATAGAGCCTGAAGCGGGCAAAAACAGAAAATATTTCAATGACGATGTCCGTATAAAAACAAGTGTAGCTGACAGCATTTCAGGTGTTGTATCAGCAAAATACCAGATAGTGACAGATGATCAGTCAGTATCGGATGATGAAGGTGCATGGAATGAGATTGATGAATCAGGAATCATAAATGTATCGGCTGAGGCTTATCTGGATAAAAAGGTAGATGTATATGTTAAAGCTGTTGATGAGGCAGGAAACGTGACTGTAGTGGATTTGACAGCAAGCGGCAGCCAGCCATTTTATATTCACAAGGCAGCGCCTGCAATAACAGTGACATATGGTACACCTGAGCAGCCGGATCCACAGTGCATCAGCAGTGTAAAAGGTACTGAGTATTACAGGGAAAACAGGATTGCAACCATTTCGGTAAAAGAGAATGAGCTTTTCTTTGACCCCGATGAAACAAAAATCAATGTAAAGGTTGATGGAAATGAACAGACACAGTCAGATGCATGGTCTGAAAAGTCATACTGGGTAAAGACAGGCGAGGGAGCAGAAGCTGTTTACAGTAAGCAGCTCGTATTCAATGCAGGACACAAGTATGAGCTGAGTGTCAGTGCAAAAGATTTGTGTGGTAATTCAGATAATGGATTTGAGATAGAAGGAGACAAATCAGCAGAGTTTGTAATTGACGTACAGTCGCCGACAGGAAATATCAGGTTTGACGGACTTTCAACAGGCATGGATACCGTGTGGGATTTATTGCTGCCAAAAGACAAATATGAGATTTCAAGATTTGCTGCCAAGAAGGTTAATATTGCCGGACAGCTTAGAGATGAGCATGGCGGCATCAAGTCAGCAGAGTATTTCGTTTCAGCAGAGGATGCAATAATTGACGTAGACAGTATTCAGGAGGCTGACTGGAAGACACTTGACAGCCTTAATGAGGATGGCACCTTCAGTGAACCGATAGAATGCGAGAACAAAAACTGCGTGGTATATGTCAGGGTTACAGATTTAAGCGGTAATGTTTCATATATCAGCACAAATGGATTGGTAGTTGATACATGCGCACCGGCAATATCAGTCATCACACCTGAGACAGCATCAGGAGTGTACAGTGCAGATGTGCCGGTAAGTATAGAGGTATCAGATGAGAATGCCACAGGAGTTGCATCAGGAATAAAGAGCGTAAACTATACGGTAACAAATATGGGACAGACGACACAGGATGGAACATTATATAGCTATGATAAGACAGCAGCGGGCTTAAAAGATCTGGAAAATCATGTAACAGAGCAATTTGACATAAGCGCGGCTTCAAACAACAGTAATGAAGTGCGTATAGATGTTACCGCAACAGACAATGCAGGAACGGCATACACAGTAACAAAATACATAAAAATAGATACAACAGCACCAACAGTGCAGGTAAGCTATGACAATAACAGTGCAGATACATCATTTGGAGACACAGCATACTTCAAAGCACCGCGAACAGCAACCGTAAAAGTAACAGAGCGTAACTTTGATGCATCAAAGGTAGCAGCGGAAATAAAAGCCGCAGCAGGTAAGGCACCTGCTCTTTCAAACTGGAGCACAGAAGGTGGAAGCGGTAACGGTGATGATACAGTACATGTTGCCACAATATATTACGGACATGATGACGATTACACATTTGGAATCGGAGTAAAAGACATTGCGGGAAATGCCGCAGCAGGAGTGGATTATGCAAATTCGCTTGCACCGACAAAATTTACAATTGATACGACAGCACCTGTTATTTCGGTAGTATATGATAACAACAGTGCATCAAACGGAAACTATTATAATAACAAGAGAACAGCAACTGTGACAATCACAGAGCACAATTTTGATACAAGCAGAATAGCACTGAGCATGACTGCGCAGGATGCAGGAAAATCAGTAGCAGCACCGGCATTTGGAAGCTGGTCAGATAATGGTGATACACATACGGCAACATTAAGCTTTGATGCGGATGCCACATATACATGGTCACTTGCATATACAGACAAAGCCGGCAATAAGGCAAAAGACCTTGCAAAGCAGGAGTTCTGCATAGATACGACAAAGCCTGTTGTAACAATCAACGGAGTAACCCCGGGCTCAGTAAACAATAATTCAGGAAATATGTCATTTGTAATAGAGTGCACAGATACTAATCTTGAATACTTTTCACCGGTGCTTACAGTTGAGGTATATGAAAATAGCAGATTCGTAAGAAAAACGATTACCGGAAATGTGATATCAATTACAAACGGACAACGTGTAGAGTTTAGAAATCTCAATGAGGATGGAGTGTATTCACTGACATGCCATGCACAGGATAAGGCCGGAAATTCTTATGAAACAGTCAATATTATAGATGCAGGCGGAAAGCAGGTGACAGAGACTGCAGGGCAGGGAGGAAAATTGTTGGATTTCTCCATAAACAAAGGCGGTTCAATCTTCTCGCTGGATGACAATACGATGAAGCTTGTAAAGGATTACTATGTGCAGAAGGTATACCATGATGTGGTAGTCAGAGAGATAAATCCGGATGAAGTTACCAGCTGTACTGTCAAAGTAAATGGAAAAGCACTTAAGCAGGGAACAGACTTCAGTGTGAATAATGTAAGTGAAAGCGATGGCTGGCATAAGTACGAATATGTGATATCAAATGCGGTATTTGAAAAAGAGGGTCAGTACAATATCGTTGTGGAGACAAAGGACAAAGCAGATTCAGTTGCCTATAGTGATGTGAAGAGTGTAAATATTGAATTTATTGTGGACAAGACAGCACCTACATATACATTGACAGGTGTAGATAAAAACAATGAAAACTATATTGGCTCAAAGAATGCAGTATTGATGCCGAAGGATGATGGCGGAAAGCTTGGACGTGTAAAGATTACTGTAGTGGGCTCGGATGACAAAGAAAAAAAGGTTATCAAGGAAATGTCGGGAGACGATATGCTTGACTATCTGGACAAGCATGACGGAAAGATAGAGTTTGAAGTACCTAAGGAGGTGCTCTCTGCAAAAGACGGTGATTCAAGGCTTATGGTAGAGTGTGCAGACTGTTCTGTTGACGAAGGTGGAAAGACCAATAAAGTGAAAAAAATATATGGTAAGGATACAGAAGCAGATACAGAGATTGCCGAAGATGATGTACCTATGGAATCAAATTCGTCAGATGTCAAATCAGTAGAAACAAACAATGATAAGGCAGTATATATAATTGGAGCAATATTATTATTTGTACTTATAATTGCGATATTGATAATCGTTTATTATATGAGAAAAAAGATGAAAGAAAAGAAAGACAATGATGAGCAATAAGATAATTACCTATGTATTTACATTACCATGTGGTGGTGTGGGAAAAACAACAATGTCTGTGGCATGCGCGAAAGCGCATGCCCTTCAAGGCAGACTTGGCAACGAAGATTTTGAATTCTGGGAGGAGTGAGTATGAGATTTGAAATAGCAGCTGACACGGACAGAGGAATCGTAAAAGAAACTAATCAGGATAGTCTGCTGGTAAAGTGCTTCTCAACATGCAAAGGAGACATGGCATTTGCAGTATTATGTGACGGCATGGGCGGCTTATCGAAGGGTGAGCTGGCCAGTGCCACTGTAGTCAGAGCATTTGACAGATGGAGTGACGAGCAGCTGCCTGAGCTTTGCAAATCGTCGAACCCGGATATTGACAGTCTGATTCTGGAAAGACAGTGGGATGAAGTAATACAGCAGCAGAACGAAAAAATAAAAGCATATGGCAAAGCACATGCAGTAAACATGGGAACAACAGTGGTAGCGCTGCTTGTCACGCAAAAAGCCTACTACATTATAAACGTGGGCGATTCCAGAATATATAGCCTTTCAGACCAAATAGAAAGGCTTACGACAGACCAGACATATGTACAGCGGGAAATTATGAATGGAAATATGACACAGGAGCAGGCTATGAGAGATCCGCGAAGGAATGTACTGCTGCAGTGTGTCGGGGCATCAGCAGAAGTAAAGCCGGAGTACAGGACCGGGGCAATGAAAAATGGAATGTCACTTCTGCTTTGTTCAGATGGCTTCAGGCATGAGGTATCAGAACAGGAAATCTATGAGATGCTGAAAACGGCAGCAACTGTAGATGGGCAGAATATGCACGACAGACTGGAGCAGCTCATCAGACTAAGCATGCAAAGAGGAGAGCGCGATAATATAACAGCAGCGCTCATAAAGGCACAGTAGGAGGAACAGATGCTTGAAATAGGCTCTTTAATTGACGGAAAATACAAGATACTAAACGAAGTTGGACACGGCGGAATGAGCGTTGTGTACCTGGCTATGAATGAAAGGGCAAACAAACAGTGGGCAATAAAAGAGGTCAGAAAGGATGGAGTAAAGGATTTTGAGGTGGTAAAGCAAAGTCTTGTTGCGGAGACCAATATGCTCAAAAAACTGAGCCATCCCAGTCTTCCTGATATTGTCGATGTCATAGATGAGGATGATAGATTCCTTATCGTAATGGATTATATAGAGGGAAATTCTCTCAAGACAGCATTGCAGGAGTACGGAGCCCAGTCGCAGAAAAATGTGATAAAGTGGGCCAAACAGCTATGCGATGTTCTTGGATATCTGCACTCACAGAACCCGCCAATCATATATCGTGATATGAAGCCGGCAAACATAATGCTAAAGCCTGATGGAAATGTGGTGCTTATAGATTTTGGAACAGCAAGGGAATATAAGGAAAATAACATAGAGGATACAACATGTCTTGGCACGATGGGATATGCTGCACCGGAACAGTTTGGTGGAATGGGGCAGACAGACGCGAGAACAGATATATATTGTCTGGGAGCCACAATGTATCATCTTGTTACGGGAATGAATCCCTGTGAGCCACCTTACGAAATAAGGCCGATCAGAGAAATTGACCCAACATTGTCAGGTGGTCTTGAACGTATTATTACAAAGTGTACACAGCCGGATCCAAACAACAGATATCAGAGCGCAGCTGAGCTGATGTATGACCTTGAGCACTATACAGAGATTGATGACATGTATAGGAAGAATCTAAAGAGAAAGCTTGCGGTATTTATCACCACATCAGTTTTGACGATGCTGCTTGGAACAAGCACAGTATTAAGCTATTGTGCGGCAGAACACAAAAAAAATGAAAACTATAATAGCATATTAAAAGAAGCGGATACCTATGACAATTATGACAATGGATATTACACGGCTATAGTCACCGACCCGACAAGGACGGAGGCATATCTTAAGCTGAATGACAAACTGACAGACGATTTTGTGCTGGACAGGGATGAGGCGCAGATATTGAACAGGCTGATGGTAGGTATAGATTGCAAGGACCACAATGGCCGGGTGCATACATATGATGTCATGGCAAAGCTGAAAGAAAAAAATCCAAAGGGATATGAGGATGTATGCTATAAGATTGGTGAAAGCTTTTTATTCTACTACGAAATCAATGTGGAAAAAGACAGATACTCCAGTGCGGCGCAGTGGTTCAAGGAAGTAAAGGAGAATCATCCGGAGGCAGGAATATACTGTGAGATATCAGATTGTCTGACATTGATTAGCCAGTATGATGGAGCAAAGATACAACAGACAGAAAAAACATATGAAGAATACAAAAAGCTATGGAAGCAAATAAATGAGCTATATGCAAAATCAGAGGATTTTGACAGCTTAGACGCAAAGATTCAGGTATGGAATGAGATAGATGATATAGTTGACACAAATATCACATCATTTATAGCAGTGACAGATAAGGATAAAGTTATGGATTTATTACAGACAATAAAGGACAAAACAGAAAAGCTGGATAAATCCATAATGCGCGAGCAAATAACAGGATTGCAGGATAATATAGACAAAACAATTGAGAAGGCACAGAGCGTGAAGGAGGAAAACAAAGATGACTTATAATCAGTACAGGATGATATTTTACGTATCCTTCACCGCATTTGCCATAATGCTTATAGCTTCAATAGTCATACTTATAGTGCTTGAAATACCTAAGGTCATAGGTGCACTTACCGGAAAATCTGCCCGGAAAGGAATTGCAGCAATTGTACAAAAGCAGACAGCGGGACATATTGACATAACATCGTCCGGTCCGATAGCACCGTCATATAACCTGGCAGGGGAGAATAAGAAAAAGCCGGGATATACACAAAATATAGATGAAACTACTGTGCTGGATGCACCGACAGAAGTATTGCAGGATGAAACCACAGTATTGGAAGATATAACCGAAAAGCTGCAGAAAACCAATATCAGGTTCGAAGTAACAAAGAAAATAGAATTTTTACATACGACAGAATGTATCTCATAAGGAATGGAAAATAACGAATGTCTAAATTAAAAGTAAGCATAAAAAAATCGACCGTTACTGCCATGATGAAGGCAGGACGAAAGGAAAGAATAAATGAAACCGAACTAAGCCAGCTAGCCAGAATAAAACCATGTGGAATCATGCATGTGACAAAAACAAAAAAAGACAGTGTCATATATACGTGCCCTGCAAATATAAATCTTACCGATAGATTGAAAAAAGCCATAAGCAAATATGATTTCTTTTTCATGATTGAGCAGATAGTAATAATGGTTGAGGATGTATACAATAACGGACTGAACGTAAACAGTGTTCGTTTTAATATGGATGACGTATACATAAACGAGATGACAAAAGAGATGTACTTTATATATTTTCCGATAGTAGGAGGACAGGAAAGTGCAGATATTGTCGGGTTTATAGAAAACATAATTTATACAATGACACCTGTTATCAATGAGGATACGAATTATATATCCAGATTTATGTATTATGTCAGAAGCTTCCATGGCTTCAACGGCAATGCAATAGAAAAATATATCTCACGCGAAGAGCGTGCAGTTGTGAACGTGCTGAAAAACAAAGCAGTGACAATGCAGCAACAGATAATGCAGCAGGTAATGCAGGGCAGCATGGATGGAACTACAGTGTTGTCAGATGATGGCATATCCGTACAACAGATACAGCAGATGCAACCGGTGAACTATCATTTTGCAAGTCTTACAAGGCAGGTAACAGGTGAAAAGATAGAGCTTGGCAAACCATCGTTTGTGCTGGGAAAGAATCCGGAAAAGTCAGATTATGCGGTAGCAGACAATACGAATATCAGCAGGGTGCATGCAGTGATAACCACGCGAAACGGGCGTTATTATGTAATGGACCAAAATTCTACCAATGGCACATTTATCAATGGAAGGATAATAAAGGCGGGGCAGGAAACAGAGATATTACCGGGAGACTGTCTGATGTTAGCTAATGAGGAATTTATATTTAATGAATAGCTTTAAATATAAAAGGTGAGGAGAATAATACTATTATGGAACTAAAAGAATTAAGTCGCAGAATATCAAGGTACCGGGCAAATGTAGAAAATCTGCAGCTTGAGAAAAACAGGCTGCTTAATGAAATAGATGCTTTGGATCAGGAAGCATTGAAAATAAAGGAATATAAATGGCAGGCGCAAAACCGGTTTAAATGCAGAGTTGATAATATAGCCGGCATGGACAGATATAGCAGTCGTAATATAACAAATCTGAAGGGCAGACTTAAGAGTATTAATTCATTAAATGATGGAAAATCGTATGTAGCCAATGCGATGAATGCTATAGATTCAATGCTGAGAGATGTAGAGAATGCAATCAGGAGCAGAAATGACAGGATATATGAAATAAATCAGCAGCTGTGTACATATGAGGACAATATAGAGCAGCTGAGAATAAAAAAAAGAAGAATGGAGAGTAAGTAATGGGACAGTACAATTTAAGGTTTGAGCAGGAGGAATTTACAGAACTTGTGCGTTTATACTCAGAACTTGCAAAGATTGCAGATAGACAGATGAACGAATATCAGATGATACTTGATATTATAAACACAAATGCGGTTATAAGCGGTGAATTGCACGATAAGCTGGAAGTGTACGAGGATGCTGTTCATACATATCAGAGTATACTGGGAGAATCCTTCAGGGAAATGTCAAAAAAACTTAATGAATTTGTGAGAGATGTAGATGAGGCAGATGGAGATATATATGGTATAGGAACTTATGAAGCGTATTAGAAGGAGGGGTGACGCATAATGAAATTTAAGGATTTTACGCAGGAAGCATACGATGACATACAAAGCTATATGGGAGGAGAAGAACAGTGGGAGGAAATAAACAAAACCTACGGTGTAGTGGAAACCAAAGGTATATTTCAATATGATTATGAATCACAGCTAAGAAACGCGGCAACAGAATATCAGAGACAAAATGAAGAGGCAAGCAATAGTGTAAGAAGGATGTTTGATAATGTAAATGGAGTGGATGATCTATATGCAGCCAGGTTTCGGGACGAATATATGGACTTGGAAAGATTCAGCACTGCAATTAAAGAACTGGCAGCTCTGATTAATGTAAGATCCGTTGAGAATATATATACGATGGATTGCCAGACATTGAAAACAAAAGCTGGTAATATACAGGCAAAAGCGGACTCGAAGATAACAGAGTATTATAAAGAGCGATTCTATTCAGTGGATTCTAATGGAAAGACAGTTATGAACTGGGACGAAATAAACTATGAGATGCGGAAGGAATTTGTACCAGATGCAGAGCTGCAGGCACTTGTATCAGTATTTCCAAAGCTGTCCACAGATGATGAGGAAGAAACCATAGCAAATATAGAGAACATGCTGCGCGCAGGTTATGGAAACGCCAAGGATGATGAGTGGATAGATAATGCAGATCTGGAAGACCCTAAGTATTACAGTGTGAGTGTCACGAATACATTTAAGAGGGCGGTGGATATATATAAGACAAGTATGGATATAATTGACTATTACAGCGAAAAATGTGCATACAGAAACGACGAGATTAGTGATGAAGCGCTTGAAGAGATGAAAGAGCAGTACAGAGTGTCATCCCTGTTTAAAGCAATGGTTGATAGCTACCCGACAATAGGAGTTGCATATAATGGAAAAAACGATGGATTTACAATACATTCCGATAGAGAGAAAAATGTGACCGTATCCGTATGCCTGAAAGAGCTGCCGTTTGATGTAAGCATATGCAATATTACAGACAGCAATGACAGGGAGATATTGGACAAATATTATAACGTCAAGGTAACAAATGGAACTATTAATGAAAAAGTAGGAAAAGAAAATGAGAAGGTCAATCAGATAGATGCGTATGGAATGGTAGATAATCAGATTGTAAGCCATGTACTTCCACACGGCATGATTGAGAATACAAAGCAGAATCTTGAAAATCAAAAGGAAGAGGAAAAGACTGAATGCAGAGTATTTTTTGATGTAACAAGTAATACTTTAAAAGGTAAGATTATTGATGAAGCTATAGGCCTTTCAGCGGTAATAATAAATGAAACCGTAGGAGATAAGATTAACAAGGCTAACGCAGCAATAAATTATTTGAATGACTTAAATGCAGCATATGATGAAAATAATGAAAATGTACAAAATAATGCAGAAATTGATGAAGCAAAAGACAGACTGACAGAAACAGACTTTACATGTCAGGACATGATAGAAGATGCCAATTATTTCGGCATGGATATGGAGATAACCAGGGTAGGTGACACCTATATCTGTGATAATATCACGACGGATGTGGAGAAAGTGACGAAGATGGTGGATGCATATAATGCACAGGCAGAGCCGAAACAGCAGGTAAGTATTAAGGACTTAAAAGACTATGCTAAGGGAGCAGGTAATAAAAATCAGAGAGATGATGACGAAAGTTATGATAAGTTGTGTCGAAGAGTATCAAACTATATTAAGTACGTTATAAAAAATTGAGATAACAATAAATAGGCATGAATGCAACGAATACAGGAAGGAAAATTATTATGAAGAAAGCAATATCAGTT
>PPYF01370491.1_pt1 | contig 22631 bp, 19 predicted proteins | sample 1559871 | NCBI WGS metagenome assembly PPYF01 (sample SAMN08240021, study PRJNA423297) | Human gut metagenome, whole genome shotgun sequencing project.
GCGACACGGATGACGGCACCGGTCTGCACCACATGGTATTCGAGGTTGTGGATAACGCTATCGACGAAGCGCTCGCAGGGTACTGTAAAGACATCGTTGTCACCATCCATAGCGATAACTCCGTATCCGTACAGGATGACGGTCGTGGTATCCCAACCGGTATTCACCCGGAAGAGGGCGTATCGGCGGCGGAAGTGATCATGACCGTTCTGCACGCAGGCGGTAAATTCGATGATAACTCCTACAAAGTTTCCGGTGGTCTGCACGGCGTCGGCGTGTCGGTTGTAAACGCCCTGTCGCAGAAGCTGGAACTGGTTATCCAGCGCGATAACAAAATCCACAAACAGATTTATGCGCACGGCGTGCCGCAGGCTCCGCTAGCGGTCACTGGCGATACCGAAAAAACCGGTACCATGGTGCGTTTCTGGCCGAGCTACGAAACCTTCACCAATGTCATTGAATTCGAATATGACATTCTGGCAAAACGCCTGCGCGAGCTGTCATTCCTGAACTCCGGCGTGTCTATCCGTCTGCGCGATAAGCGCGACGGCAAAGAAGATCATTTCCACTACGAAGGTGGCATCAAGGCATTTGTTGAATATCTCAACAAAAACAAAACGCCAATCCACCCAAATATCTTCTACTTCTCCACCGAAAAAGACGGTATCGGCGTTGAAGTGGCGCTGCAGTGGAACGATGGTTTCCAGGAAAACATCTACTGCTTTACCAACAACATTCCACAGCGTGACGGTGGTACTCACCTTGCCGGCTTCCGTGCGGCGATGACCCGTACGCTGAACGCCTACATGGACAAAGAAGGCTACAGCAAAAAAGCGAAAGTCAGCGCCACCGGCGATGATGCTCGTGAAGGCCTGATTGCCGTGGTTTCCGTGAAAGTGCCGGATCCGAAGTTCTCCTCACAGACCAAAGATAAACTGGTTTCTTCTGAGGTGAAAACGGCAGTTGAGCAGCAGATGAACGAACTGCTGAGCGAATACCTGTTGGAAAATCCATCCGACGCCAAGATCGTTGTGGGCAAAATTATTGACGCTGCGCGTGCTCGCGAAGCGGCCCGCCGTGCGCGTGAAATGACTCGCCGTAAAGGTGCGCTGGACTTAGCCGGCCTGCCGGGCAAACTGGCGGACTGCCAGGAACGCGACCCAGCCCACTCTGAACTGTACCTTGTGGAAGGGGACTCTGCGGGCGGCTCTGCAAAACAGGGGCGTAACCGTAAGAACCAGGCCATTCTGCCGCTGAAGGGTAAAATCCTGAACGTTGAGAAGGCGCGCTTCGACAAGATGCTCTCTTCTCAGGAAGTGGCAACGCTGATCACTGCGCTGGGCTGCGGTATCGGTCGCGATGAGTACAACCCGGATAAACTGCGCTATCACAGCATCATCATCATGACCGATGCGGATGTCGACGGCTCGCACATTCGTACGCTGCTGTTGACCTTCTTCTATCGTCAGATGCCAGAAATCGTTGAACGTGGCCACGTCTACATTGCACAGCCACCGCTGTACAAAGTGAAAAAAGGCAAACAGGAACAGTACATCAAAGACGATGAAGCAATGGATCAATACCAGATCTCCATTGCCCTTGATGGCGCAACGCTGCACACCAATGCTCACGCTCCGGCGCTGGCGGGTGAAGCGCTGGAAAAACTGGTTGCCGAGTTCAACGGTACGCAGAAAATGATCCATCGTATGGAGCGTCGTTTCCCGAAAGCGCTGCTGAAAGAGCTTATCTATCAGCCAACGCTGGTGGAAGCCGATCTCTCCGACGAGCAAAAAGTGACCCGCTGGGTGAACACCCTGGTTTCCGAGCTGAACGAGAAAGAGCAGCACGGCAGCCAGTGGAAATTTGATGTTCGCGAAAACGTTGAACAGCAGCAGTTCGAACCGATTATCCGCGTCCGTACCCACGGCGTTGATACCGATTATCCGCTGGATAATGAGTTCGTGACCGGCGGTGAATACCGCCGCATCTGCACGCTGGGTGAGAAACTGCGTGGCCTTGTGGAAGAAGACGCGTTCATTGAACGTGGCGAGCGCCGTCAGCCGGTTGCCAGCTTCGAGCAGGCGCTGGACTGGTTGGTGAAAGAGTCCCGCCGTGGCCTCTCCATTCAGCGTTATAAAGGTCTGGGAGAAATGAACCCAGATCAGCTGTGGGAAACCACCATGGACCCAGATAGCCGCCGCATGCTGCGCGTCACCGTGAAAGACGCGATTGCTGCTGACCAGCTGTTCACCACCCTGATGGGCGACGCCGTTGAACCGCGTCGTGCGTTTATCGAAGAGAACGCCCTGAAAGCGGCGAACATCGATATCTAATCGCGTGTCGAACCCACGAAAACGCCTGAATCTTTCAGGCGTTTTTTTTTGCCCTATCCCGCGATCACCTATACTTCACTACGTCTTCTATTAACCGCAATTTGAGGTGGAGCATGGGACTTTTTGATGATGTGGTTGGCTCATTACTGCAAGGGGATTCTGGGAAATATCAGGCAATCCTGACCTGGGTAAACGAGCAGGGCGGTGTACAGGCGCTGCTGGAAAAGCTGCAAAACGGTGGATTGGGCGATATTGCGTCATCGTGGATTAGCAATCAGCAGAGTAACCAGCCGATTAGCGGCGATCAGGTTGAATCTGCGCTGGGAACCCCAGCCGTATCGGATCTGGGGCAAAAGTTGGGCGTAGATACCGGCTCCGCCTCTGCGATGTTAGCCGACTATCTGCCGAAAATCATTGATGCGCTCTCGCCGCAGGGTGAAGTTGATCCGCAGGCGCATAATGACCTGCTATCCGCCGGCATGAATCTGCTTAAGGGCGGCAAGCTTTTTGGCTAGCGAAACGACAAAAGGGGAGCACGCATTGTGCGTTGCATCCCCGTTTTAACCCGCTATAGCTGCTGTTTTTTGAGCTAAACCGAGTTAGCATGAGGATAGACTCATCTAACCTGGGGATCTCATGGCTATTAAACTGATTGCAATCGACATGGACGGAACATTGCTGTTGCCGGACCACACTATTTCTCCTGCGGTAAAAAACGCGCTGGAAGCTGCACGCGCGAAGGGAGTTAACGTGGTTTTGACCACCGGGCGTCCGTACGCTGGCGTGCATAGCTACTTGAAAGAGCTGGGCATGAATAAGCCAGGAGATTACTGCATTACCTACAACGGCGCACTGGTTCAAAAAGCCGGTGACGGCAGCACGGTGGCACAAACCGCGCTGAACTATGACGATTACCGCTTCCTGGAAGAACTCTCCCGCAAAGTGGGTTCTCACTTCCATGCTCTGGATCGCAATACCCTGTACACCGCGAACCGCGATATCAGCTACTACACGGTGCATGAATCCTTTGTCGCGACCATCCCACTGGTCTTCTGCGAAGCCGAAAAAATGGACCCGGCGACCGAATTTCTGAAAGTGATGATGATTGACGAACCGGCCATCCTCGACAAAGCGATCGCGCGCATTCCGCCAGAAGTGAAAGAGAAATACACCGTACTGAAAAGCTCGCCGTACTTCCTCGAAATCCTCGACAAGCGCGTCAACAAAGGCACCGGCGTGAAGTCTCTGGCCGACGTCTTGGGCATTAAGCAAGAAGAGATCATGGCCATTGGCGATCAGGAAAACGACATTGCAATGATCGAATTCGCCGGCGTTGGCGTGGCGATGGATAACGCGATTCCTGCGGTGAAAGAGGTGGCAAACTTCGTCACCAAATCCAACCTGGAAGACGGCGTGGCATACGCTATTGAGAAGTTTGTGCTGAACTGATTTTTACGTTGCCCGGCTGAGGCCGGGCATTTCATTGAAAGCCTTATGGCTTCCTCTCTTCACGTGGTAAAAGTATGCGGTATCTTTTGACCGGGACTCAGCCATGAAACAAATCACTTTCGCACCACGTCATCATCAGCTCACAAACACTCGAACATGGACCGCAGACAGCCAGTGGCTGGTTTTCGATGTCCGTCCTTCGGGCGCATCGTTTACCGGTGAGACCATTGAGCGTGTGAATGTGAAGAGTGGGGACGTTGAGGTGATTTATCGGGCAAGCCAGGGTGCGCACGTCGGCGTGGTGACGGTGCATCCGTCGGCCGAAAGGTATGTGTTTATTCACGGTCCGGAGAATCCGGATGCGCAATGGCAATACGATTTTCACCACCGTCGCGGCGTGGTGGCTGAGCAGGGCAACGTTCAGAATCTTGATGCGATGGATATCACCCCTCCGTTTACTCCAGGTGCGCTACGCGGCGGCAGCCATGTCCACGTTTACAGCCCAAACGGCGACTACGTGAGTTTTACCTATAACGACCATGTTCTTCATGAACACGATCCGGCGCTGGATTTGCGTAACGTTGGCGTTGCGACCCCGTTCGGCCCCGTTGTGCCTGCTGGTCACCATCCTCGCGAGTATTCGGGTAGCCACTGGAGCGTGCTGATAAGCCAGACTACGGCGATGCCGCGTCCGGGCAGCGATGAGATCAATCGCGCCTACGAAGAGGGCTGGGTGGGTAACGATCGGCTGGCTTTTATCGGCGACACGCTGTCGGTTGATGGCAAGAAAGTGCCGGAGCTGTTTATCGTCGACCTGCCAAAAGATGAAGCGGGTTGGAAACAGCCGGGTGATGCGCCGTTGGCAGGAACGGATACTACGCTGCCTGCCCCTCCTGCCGGCGTACGCCAGCAGCGTTTGACCTTCACCCATCAGCGAGCGTATCCGGGGCTGGTAAATGTGCCGCGTCACTGGGTGCGCAGCAATCCGCTGGGTTCGCAGGTTGCCGTATTGATGCGTGATGACCACGGCGTAGTGCAACTGTGGCTCGTGTCGCCACAGGGCGGAGAGCCGCAGCAACTCACCCACAATAGGACTGATATTCAGTCGGCGTTCAACTGGCATCCGTCAGGAAATTGGCTGGGCTTTGTGCTGGATGGCCGCATCGCGCTGTGCGATGCGAAAAGCGGTGAGGTGACATTTTTAACGACCGATCACGCAAATCCGCCGTCGGCGGATGCGGTGGTCTTCTCACCCGATGGGCATGAAATTGCCTGGATGGAAGAGGTTGCAGGTTTCCGCCAGATTTGGACGACGAAAACCAGCCGCTAGATTACTGAGTTGGCATGGGCGCTGGTGGAATCACCGAATTGGTCGCCAGCGTCTCCTGTTCGCTCTTTTCAACGCGTGAGCGTACAGAGTTATCTTTGCGGAAGAAATCCCACGGTAGCAGAACCGTATCCATCACGGCGGTAAACGGCATATCCAGGGCGACCAGTGATTTGGTGGCCCAGCCGTTATCGGTATCGCTCAGCATCTCTGCGCTGGCTCGCGTACCCGGATAAGTCCCTTCTTTGCCGCCCGTATGCGACATCACGCTGGAACACCCTCCTGATAAGAAGATCCCCCCAACCAGCGCCGTTTTAATCAGAACATTTTTCATCATGAGCTCTTCATTGTTATGAGCATAAAAAAGCCCGTCCTCCGGGTTATAGCCACCCGTTGCCAAAATAGAAAGCCCTGGATCGCCGCTCTGTGGCGGCTGTCGCACTTTGACCTTTTGTGCTCTGACCAGTGTAAGCCTTCTGCAGGAAAGTGCAAAAAAAGTCAGACAAGGGGGCTTGAAAAAGGTTCTTCCCCCCTCATTTTATAGGTGTAGCCGAAGAGAGCATGCCTACGGGGTGTTCGGGCTTCAACGACCTGTCCATGATGGAAGGTTTTTAATTTCTCGCTGATTTTCAGGAGCTATTTAACTATGCGTAACTTTGACTTATCTCCGCTATACCGTTCTGCCATTGGTTTTGACCGCCTGTTCAACCTGTTAGAAAACAATCAAACACAAAGTAACGGTGGCTACCCTCCGTATAACGTTGAACTGGTTGATGAAAACCACTATCGCATAGCGATTGCAGTGGCCGGTTTTGCGGAAAGCGAACTGGAAATTACCGCGCAGGATAACGTGCTGGTGGTGAAAGGCGCTCATGAAGCGGATCAGAAAGAACGCACCTATCTCTATCAGGGTATTGCCGAGCGCAACTTTGAACGCAAATTCCAGTTAGCGGAAAATATCCACGTGCGTGGCGCTAACCTGGTCAACGGCCTGCTGTATATCGAACTGGAACGCGTGATTCCAGAAGCGAACAAACCGCGCCGTATCGAAATTAACTAATTCTGCCGGGCCGCTCGCGCGGCCTGTGTTAATCAATAGGCTTGCCGTCAGGGAGCCGAAAGGTACTTACTCGCTTCTTAGAAGGAGAAACACAATGCGTAACTACGATTTATCCCCACTGCTGCGTCAATGGATCGGTTTTGACAAACTGGCGAATGCGCTGCAAAGCACAACCGAAAGCCAGACCTTCCCGCCATACAACATCGAAAAAAGCGACGACAACCACTATCGCATAACCCTTGCGCTAGCCGGGTTCCGTCAGGAAGATCTGGATGTTCAGCTTGAAGGGACGCGCCTGACCGTCAAAGGTACGCCGCAGCCGCAGGAAAAAGAGACCCAATGGCTCCATCAAGGGCTGGTCACCCAGGCCTTTAGCCTGAGCTTTACCCTGGCTGAAAATATGGAAGTCACCGGTGCGACCTACACCAACGGTCTGCTGCATATCGATTTGACCCGTAATGTACCGGAAGCCATCGCGCCGCAGCGTATCGAGATTAGCGAACGCCCTGCGTTGAATAGCTAACCATCACTTACTAAAAAAGCCCCGATTTTCGGGGCTTTTTTGTATCTGTTCCCTGCTGTTTCAATTACCGATTATTGTGCGCCGCACTACATACAATCCCCTAGCCCTTCGGTCATAATCCATATTGTTAATAATGTTAATCACAGGGAAAAAACAATGAGTGATATAGCATTGACGGTCAGCGTTCTGGCGCTGGTTGCAGTCGTTGGGCTGTGGATTGGCAATATCAAAATCCGCGGTATCGGCTTTGGCATTGGCGGCGTGCTATTTGGCGGGATTATCGTTGGCCACTTTGTCGATCAGGCGGGCATTACCCTGAGCAGCCCAATGCTGCACTTCATTCAGGAGTTCGGCCTGATTCTGTTTGTCTACACCATCGGTATTCAGGTGGGGCCGGGGTTCTTTGCCTCGCTGCGGGTTTCGGGTCTGCGGCTGAACCTATTTGCCATTCTGATTGTGATTCTCGGCGGCCTGGTCACCACGCTGCTGCATAAAATATTCGATATCCCGCTTCCGGTGGTGCTGGGTATTTTCTCCGGCGCGGTGACTAACACGCCAGCGTTGGGTGCCGGGCAGCAAATCCTGCGCGATCTTGGCGAGCCCTTTAACGTGGTTGACCAAATGGGCATGAGCTATGCGATGGCCTACCCATTTGGCATTTGCGGTATTTTGCTCACCATGTGGCTGGTGCGGCTGTTCTTTCGTATTAATGTCGATAAAGAGGCCCAACAGTTTGATGAACAGGCGGGTTCCGGGCATTCGCATCTGAAAACTATCAATATCCGCGTTGAAAACCCCAACCTGAACCGCATGGCGATTCAGGATGTGCCGGTGATAAACAGCGATAAAATTATCTGTTCGCGTCTGAAACGGGGCGAAACGCTGATGGTGCCATCGCCTACCACGATTATTGAGACCGGCGATTTGCTGCATCTTGTTGGTGAGGCGGCGGATCTGCACAACGCCCAGCTGGTCATCGGCAAGGAGGTAGAAACCTCGCTGTCAACGCGCGGCACGGATATGAAAGTTGAAAGGGTCGTGGTGACCAACGAGAAGGTATTGGGTAAGAAAATCCGCGATCTGCACTATAAGCAGCGCTATGACGTGGTGATCTCCCGCTTAAACCGCGCCGGGGTTGAACTGGTGGCCAGCAGCAATGCCAGCCTGCAATTCGGTGACATCCTGAACCTGGTTGGCCGCCCGGCGGCGATTGAAGCCGTAGCGTCAGATCTTGGTAACGCACAGCAGAAACTCCAGCAGGTCCAGATGCTACCGGTGTTTATCGGTATTGGCCTGGGGGTGCTTTTGGGCTCTATTCCGCTGTTTATTCCCGGTTTCCCGGTGGCGTTGAAGCTGGGGCTGGCCGGCGGGCCGCTGATTATGGCGCTGATTCTTGGGCGTATTGGCAGCATCGGTAAGCTTTACTGGTTTATGCCGCCGAGCGCCAACCTGGCGCTGCGCGAGCTGGGGATTGTGCTGTTCCTGTCAGTGGTGGGGCTGAAATCCGGCGGTGATTTTGTTGAAACCCTGCTGCACGGTGAAGGGCTCAGTTGGATTGGTTACGGTATTTTTATTACCGGTATTCCGCTGCTGACGGTGGGAATTCTGGCGCGAATCTTTGCGAAGATGAACTACCTGACGTTATGCGGCATGCTGGCGGGCTCGATGACCGATCCACCGGCGCTGGCCTTCGCTAACAACCTGCATGCAACCAGCGGCGCGGCTGCGCTTTCTTATGCGACGGTATATCCGCTGGTGATGTTTTTGCGCATCATCACCCCGCAGCTTCTGGCCGTGCTGTTTTGGGGAATGAGCTAGCGGTCTTTAACCCGGCGAAGGTGATAGTCCACCTGATATTCGCTGGCGTTACGGAACATCACTGAGTAGTTAAGAAACTCGCCGCTGTCGCTGTAGGAAAGGGAGGTGATACGCAGCAGCGGCGTTTGCTCCGGCAGATTCATCGACATCGCCAGCTGTTTGTCCGCCAGCACCGGCGTTAGGCTTTCATAGTTGCCGCTGATGGTGATACCACACTCTTTCTCAATGTAATCAAATTTAGACCCCTCCAGATGCACCAGAGACAGCGTGCGGAACAGTTTGACCGGCATATAGCTGTCTTCCAGCATCAGCGGCTTGCCGTCCACGTAGCGCACCCGGCGCGAAAAGTAGATCCGCTCGTTAATCTGAATCCGTAACTGGCTGGCGATGGCCGGCGGGGCGGGCATCATTTCAAAAACCAGCACTTTGCTGACCACCTCTTTGCCTTGCTGGCGCAGCACTTCCGCCAACCCGGTCAGGTTAGTGGTTTCGTGATGAATATCCTTGTGCGCCACGTAGGTGCCACTGCCGTGCTTTCTGACCACCAGCCCCCATTCAATCAGCAGATCGATGGCTTTACGGATGGTCATGCGCGCTACGCCAAACTCTTCTGCCAGCTTTTTCTCACTCGGTAACGGGCTACCTATATTGAAATCGGATGAATTCAGCCGTAAACGCAATCTGTCGGCAATGGATTTATAGATCACAACTAGACCTCTTATGGCTTCAAAAGGGGAATTATTGAACCGTCGTTTCTGATTTAAAACTAACGTATTACAGCCAAATACAGAGTCTTTCTTGCAGGTACAAAAAAAGTGATTTTAAACATGTCTATTTTTTATCTTAAAAGTAGACAACATTGCACTAATTAAAACCATGAATGCGATCACGAATCGCAACGCCATAACATGTTGTTGGACGGGCAAATTCCTATTCTCGTATCAGGCCGGAGATAAAGATAAATAAGGCCACTCACCCTACGAGTTGTTAAATGAGGATTCCCAAATGCTCAGTCAAATACAACGCTTTGGCGGCGCAATGTTTACCCCAGTTTTACTGTTTCCATTTGCTGGGATCGTGGTGGGTATCGCAATCATGCTGCGCAACCCGCTGTTCGTTGGTGAAGCGCTCACCGCTTCCGATAGTTTATTCGCTCAGATTGTTCACATTATTGAAGAAGGCGGCTGGACGGTATTCCGTAATATGCCGCTGATTTTTGCCGTCGGCCTGCCGATTGGCCTGGCAAAACAAGCGCAAGGCAGAGCCTGTCTGGCCGCTCTGGTCAGCTTCCTCACCTGGAACTACTTTATCAATGCGATGGGGATGACCTGGGGCCACTTCTTTGGCGTCGACTTCACCGCCGATCCAACGACAGGCAGCGGTCTGGCGATGATTGCCGGGATTAAGACGCTCGACACCAGCATCATCGGCGCGATCGTGATTTCTGGCCTTGTAACCGCCCTGCATAACCGCTATTTCGACAAACCGCTCCCGGTATTTCTCGGGATATTCCAGGGCTCTTCTTTCGTGGTGATTGTGGCATTTCTGGCCATGATCCCCTGCGCCTGGTTGACGCTGCTTGGCTGGCCGAAAGTGCAGATGGGCATTGAGTCACTCCAGACCTTCTTACGCGGTGCCGGAGCGCTTGGCGTCTGGGTTTACACCTTCCTCGAACGCATTCTGATCCCAACCGGCCTGCACCACTTTGTCTATGGCCCGTTCATCTTTGGCCCTGCGGCGGTAGAAGGCGGCATCCAGGTTTACTGGGCCGAGCATTTACAGGCATTCAGCCAAAGTACTGAGCCATTGAAAACACTGTTCCCGGAAGGCGGATTTGCCCTGCACGGTAACTCTAAGGTGTTTGGCTCCGTGGGCATCGCGTTAGCTCTCTATTTCACTGCCGCGCCGGAAAACCGGGTCAAAGTGGCCGGCCTGCTTATTCCCGCCACCCTGACGGCGATGTTAGTGGGGATCACCGAACCGCTGGAGTTCACCTTCCTGTTCATCTCGCCAATGCTGTTTGCCATCCACGCGGTGCTGGCAGCGACGATGGCCACGGTGATGTATATGGGGGGTGTGGTCGGGAATTTTGGCGGCGGCCTGCTGGATCAGTTCCTGCCGCAGAACTGGATACCGATGTTCCACAACCACGCTTCAATGATGTTTGTCCAGATAGGCATCGGGGTGTGCTTCACCGCCCTCTACTTCGTGGTCTTCCGGGCGCTGATCCTGCGATTCAACCTGAAAACGCCGGGTCGCGAAGACAGCGAAATCAAACTCTACAGCAAAGCGGATTATCAGGCCTCACGTGGCAAAACGACCGCTGAAGGCGCTGCGGGTGCGAAACCGAGCCAGGCCGCAGGCATCCTGCAGGCACTGGGGGGAGCCGCCAACATTGAGAGCGTCAATAACTGCGCCACCCGGCTACGCATCGCGCTGGTGGATATGGCGAAAACTCAAAGCGACGACGTCTTTAAAGCACTGGGCGCACACGGCGTCGTGCGACGCGGCAATGGCATACAGGTCATTGTTGGGCTGCACGTTCCGCAGGTTCGCGACCAGTTGGAAAGCTTAATGAAACATTCTCTACCGACCGAACAAACCACCATGACGGAGGCAGTATCATGAAAAAATTCTCAGTTGTTATCGCAGGCGGCGGCAGCACATTCACCCCAGGTATCGTTTTAATGCTGTTGGCAAACCAGGACCGGTTCCCACTGCGGTCGCTGAAATTTTACGACAACGACGGCGCGCGCCAGGAGACCATCGCCGAAGCGTGCAAGGTCATCATGAAAGAGCAGGCGCCAGAGATTGAATTTAGCTACACCACGGACCCGCAGACGGCATTTACCGACGTAGATTTTGTGATGGCGCATATTCGCGTCGGCAAATACCCGATGCGTGAAAAAGATGAAAAAATTCCGCTGCGCCACGGCGTGCTGGGCCAGGAAACCTGCGGACCTGGCGGGATTGCCTACGGTATGCGTTCGATTGGCGGCGTACTGGAGCTGGTGGATTATATGGAAAAATATTCGCCGAATGCCTGGATGCTGAACTACTCCAACCCGGCGGCAATCGTGGCGGAAGCGACCCATCGTCTGCGCCCGAACGCGAAAATCCTCAATATCTGCGACATGCCCATCGGCATTGAAGGGCGAATGGCGCAAATTGTGGGTCTACAGGACCGCAAACAGATGCGCGTGCGCTACTACGGGCTGAACCACTTCGGCTGGTGGACTTCCATTGAAGACCTTCAGGGCAACGATTTGATGCCGAAATTACGCGAACATGTGGCGAAATATGGCTATGTGCCGCCATCTAACGACCCGCATACGGAAGCTAGCTGGAACGATACCTTTGCCAAGGCAAAAGATGTGCAGGCGCTGGATCCGGATACCATGCCGAACACCTACCTGAAATATTATCTGTTCCCGGACTATGTCGTTGCGCACTCCAACCCAGAGCGCACACGTGCCAATGAAGTGATGGATCACCGTGAGAAAAATGTGTTCAGCGCCTGTCGGGCGATTATCGCGGCGGGTAAATCCTCAGCGGGCGATCTGGAAATCGATGAGCACGCTTCCTACATCGTCGATCTGGCGGCGGCGATTGCCTTTAACACCCAGGAACGCATGCTGCTGATTGTGCCAAACAACGGCGCGATTCATAACTTTGATGCCGATGCGATGGTTGAGATCCCATGTCTGGTGGGCCATAACGGACCAGAGCCGCTGACGGTAGGTGATATTCCAAACTTCCAGAAAGGGATGATGGGGCAGCAGGTGGCGGTGGAAAAACTGGTGGTGGACGCATGGGAGCATCGCTCTTACCACAAGCTGTGGCAGGCCATTGCGCTGTCGAAGACCGTGCCGAGCGCGTCGGTTGCGAAAGCAATTCTGGATGACCTGATTGAGGCCAATAAGGATTACTGGCCTGAGCTGCACTAACCTTCCGGGCCGGCATCCATCGGGTGCCGGTCACCTATTTTCAACACCGCAGAAGGCGCGTAACCAAACTTACGCTTAAACGCTTTGCTGAAATGGAAAGAATCAAAGAAGTTAAGCATTCCCGCCACCTGGCTCACCGAGTTTCCCTCCTGTTTTAATAATGATTGCGCTAAATTGAGCTGGGCATCCAGGTAATACTCTTTGGGCGTTTTCCCGGTATAGCGTAAAAATAATCGACGCAGCCAGGGCTCGCTGCACTGCATCATGTTTGCCATATCGGCGACGCTCCAGCGCTGCTGAGGATTGGCGTGAAGGGTGGCGATAAGCTGTTCTAGCTTAATCAACTGCCGGTCCTTATTGCCATTTTCCGCAATCAGGCAAATCCATTGATAAATAATCTTTGTTAAATAAGCGACGGCCAGATTATTTTTTAACGGGTCGCGATGGGCAATAAGTGTGGCCACTTCATTCATTTCTTTATTATATACATCACCATTGTAGATAATTCCCGGCTGCAATATTGGAATAGGCATTAACGTCGTGGGCACAAACTCCATCCAGTATTGCTCCCAAATTAGGCCAACACAGTGGTAGGATTTTATTTCGATAGGCTTAATAAAGATGACGCAATTTCCGTTTAAGGTGATTTCTGAGTTATCTTTCAGATAAACCTTACCGCACCCCTGTAGGGTATAAATAGCCACCCAAGAATTGGCGATAAGCGGTTTTTTCTTATCGCGAGGCCAGCTTACACGGTAGCTTTCATCGGCCAGGGTATGCCACAGCGAGATCAGGGAAATTCCGCTTGAGATCACATTTTCTTCCAGAACTAACGGAATATTATACGTGGTTTCGTTTTTTACATGCGAAATGCGCGTTTTTCCATTCATTTTAATTTCCCTTCGGCGAATGATGCCAGCAACCTGAAACGTGGAATTTAGCAAAAAAAGAATCGCTCAGGGATACATGGCTTCTTATTTTATGAATCTCATCGCCTTAACCCGAAATAAACGCTATGCCTCTGACCCACGTAGCGTCGGGATATAAGAAAAGGGCTGCAAGATGAATACGATACAAATAGTGAGTTTTGTTGGTTTCACGCTGTTAGTGGCGGTGATCACCTGGTGGAAAGTGCGCAAGGCGGATACTGGCTCACAGCAGGGTTATTTCCTGGCCGGGCGATCGCTAAAAGCCCCCGTTATTGCCGCGTCGCTGATGCTGACGAACCTCTCCACCGAGCAGTTGGTTGGTTTGTCAGGGCAGGCCTATAAAAGCGGAATGTCGGTGATGGGGTGGGAAGTGACATCCGCCGTCACGCTGATTTTTCTGGCGCTCATTTTCCTGCCGCGTTATCTGCAGCGCGGTATCGCGACCATCCCTGATTTCCTTGAAGAACGTTACGATAAAACAACGCGTATTATCATCGACTTCTGCTTCCTGATTGCGACGGGTGTCTGCTTTTTGCCCATCGTTCTCTACTCTGGCGCGCTGGCGCTGAATAGTTTGTTCCATATTGGTGAATCGTTGGGTATCTCCCAAGGGAGTGCCATCTGGCTGATGGTTATCCTGTTAGGAATCGCTGGGATTTTATATGCCGTTATCGGGGGGCTGCGCGCGATGGCAATTGCTGACTCCATTAACGGTATTGGTCTGGTGGTCGGCGGGCTGATGGTGCCTATTTTTGGCCTGTTGGCGATGGGCAACGGCAGCTTTTTGCAGGGCATCGAACGGCTGACGACGGTACATGCGGAGAAGCTCAACTCCATTGGCGGCAGCCACGACCCACTGCCTATTGGAGCGGCATTCACCGGTCTGATTCTGGTGAATACTTTCTATTGGTGTACAAACCAGGGCATCGTCCAGCGTACGCTGGCATCTAAAAGCCTGGCCGAAGGGCAAAAAGGTGCGCTGTTAACTGCGGTGCTGAAAATGCTCGATCCCCTGATTCTGGTTTTGCCGGGGCTGATAGCGTTCCATCTTTATCAGGATTTACCGAGCGCCGACATGGCTTATCCAACGCTGGTGAACAAAGTGTTGCCGTTGCCACTGGTGGGATTTTTTGGTGCCGTGCTTTTTGGCGCGGTGATCAGTACGTTCAACGGGTTTCTCAACAGCGCCAGCACCTTGTTTAGCATGGGTATTTATCGCCGGTTGATCAACGAAAATGCCGAGCCGTCGCAGCTGGTGCGCGTTGGGCGTAAGTTTGGCCTGTTCATTGCCGTGGTGTCAGTGTTAGTTGCCCCGTGGATTGCCAATGCTCCTGGGGGGCTCTATAGCTGGATGAAACAGCTCAACGGCATTTACAACGTTCCGTTGGTCACCATTATCATCATGGGCTTTTTCTTCCCACGCATTCCGGCCATCGCGGCGAAAGTGGCGATGGGCCTCGGTATTATCAGCTACATCACCATCAATTATCTGGTGAAATTCGATCTCCACTTCCTCTACGTGCTGGCTTGCACTTTCTGTATCAACGTCGTGGTGATGCTGGTGATTGGGATCATCAAACCGCGGGCGACGCCGTTCAAGTTTCAGGATGCCTTCGCAGTCGACATGGCCCCCTATAAACATGTGAAGATCGCCTCCGTTGGCATCCTGTTCGCGATGATTGGCGTCTATTCGGGGCTTGCTCAATTTGGTGGCTATGAAACGCGCTGGCTGATGTTCCTCAGCTACGGCGTAACCGCCGTCGTGATTATCTATCTGATTTATAGCGGCTGGCGGGAACGCCGCTCCATGCCGGTACTTTGTCCTGTTGATGCTAAGGAAGAATCATGAGCCGTCCAAATTTTCTGTTTATTATGACCGATACGCAGGCCACCAATATGGTGGGCTGCTACAGCGGTAAGCCTCTTAATACGCAAAACATTGATGCACTTGCCGCCGAAGGTATCCGCTTTAATTCGGCTTATACCTGCGCTCCCGTGTGTACGCCCGCGCGCGCCGGGCTGTTTACCGGAATTTATGCTAACCAATCCGGACCATGGACCAATAACGTTGCCCCGGGGAAGAATATCTCCACGATGGGGCGATATTTTAAAGATGCCGGCTATCGCACCTGTTTTATTGGTAAGTGGCATCTGGATGGGCATGACTACTTTGGTACCGGGGAATGCCCGCCAGAGTGGGATGCTGATTATTGGTACGACGGAGCCAATTATCTCAGTGAGTTGAGCGACGAGCAGATTGGCCTGTGGCGTAATGGGCTGAATTCTATTGCCGATTTACAGCAACACGGCATTGATGAGACGTTCACCTGGGCGCATCGTATCAGTCATCGGGCCGTCGATTATCTGGCCAAAGCGTCGCGGCATGATGAGCCGTTCCTGATGGTGATTTCGTATGATGAACCCCACCATCCGTTTACCTGCCCGGTGGAGTATCTGGAGAAATATCAGGACTTTTACTATCCGTTGGGAGAAAAAGCGCAGGATACGCTGGCCACCAAACCCGAGCATCACCGGTTATGGGCGCAAGCGATGCCGTCCCCAGTGGGGGAAGATGGGCGTTACCACCATCCAATGTACTTTGCCTGCAATGACTTTGTGGATGACCAGATCGGTCGCGTGGTGAATGCACTCACCCCTGAGCAGCGTGAAAATACCTGGATCATCTACACGTCCGATCATGGTGAAATGATGGGCGCGCACCGGCTTATCAGTAAAGGGGCGGCCATGTATGACGATATCACTCGGATCCCACTCATCATGCGGGCGCCGCATGGCGAACCTCGGCAGGTGGATGCGCCGGTCAGCCATATTGATTTGCTGCCGACCATGATGGCACTCGCAGGTATAGATAAACCGGATATTTTACCCGGTGGCAACTTACTGCAGGTAGCGCCCGAGCGCGGTGTGATGGTGGAATTTAACCGTTATGAAATCGAGCATGACAGTTTTGGCGGTTTTATTCCGGTGCGGGCTTGGGTGACGGAGGGCTACAAACTGGTGCTGAATCTGTTTACCAGCGATGAGTTGTATGATCGCCACAACGACCCTAATGAGATGCACAACCTGATAAACGACGAGAGATATGCGCAAATCCGCGATGGGCTGCATGATGCGCTATTGGGCTATATGGACTGCATCCGCGATCCGTTCCGCAGCTACCAATGGAGCTTGCGGCCGTGGCGTCAGGGCGCGCAGCCGCGCTGGATGGGCGCTTTCCGCCCTCGACCAGAGGATGGTTACTCGCCGGTGGTGCGTGATTACGATACCGGTATGCCAACCCAGGGCGTGAAGGTGGAAGAGAAAAAGCAGAAGTTCTGACGCTTACGTCTTCGGTATGATTTTTCGTAAAACTCAGCGGCGAAATACAGGTGATTGCGATAATGTTAAGCCGCTGACCATTATGGATAACAGGAATCGTCATGAAAATTTCCCGCCTCGGTGAAGCGCCGGACTACCGCTTTTCGCTCGCCAATGAACGTACGTTTCTGGCCTGGATTCGGACCTCGCTCGGGTTTCTGGCGGCGGGCGTTGGGCTCGATCAGCTGGCGCCGGACTTTGCGACCCCGGTTATCCGCGAGGCGTTAGCGCTGATGCTGTGCCTCTTTGCCGGTGGGCTGGCGATTTACGGATACCTGCGCTGGCTGCGAAATGAAAAGGCGATGCGCCTGAAAGAGGATCTTCCTTACACTCGCAGTTTGCTGGTGATTAGCCTGATCCTCACGCTAGTCGCAGCGGTCGTGATGATATTGGTGTTCTATGCCGGATAGCCGTAAAGCGCGACGTCAGGCCGATCCAGGGCTGCAGCCAGAGCGCACGTCGCTGGCCTGGTTTCGCACGCTGCTTGGCTACGGTGCGCTCATGGCGCTAGCGTTAAAACATAACTGGCATCAGGCTGGGGGGCTGTTTTGGCTGTCTCTGGCCGTACTGGCGATGGTGGCGGCTATTCTCTGGCAATATACCCGCAACCGGAATGTCATGGACGTGGCGCACAACGATTTTGTTCAACCGCGCGCAGTTCGTGACAAATTTATGATCTCCCTCGCGGTGTTATCACTCGCAATATTGTTTGCTATTGCCCACGTACGCCAACTTATCATTTTTATCAGGGATTTAGCATGACAGGATGTCAGGTGATGGCCAAACCGGCCAGCTCGCGTTGTAACCTTAACTGCCGCTACTGTTTCTACATTGAAAAGCCTCAGCAATCGGTCATGGACGAGACCACACTGGAGGCGTTTATCCATCAACATATTGCCGCGCAGCCTGGGCCAGAAGTGACCTTTGCCTGGCAAGGTGGCGAGCCGACGCTATGTGGCCTGCCATTCTTCCAGCGCGTGCTGGCGCTGCAAAAGCAGTACGCTGGCGGCAAGCGGATCCACAACGCGTTCCAGACGAACGGGATTTTGTTGAACGACGACTGGTGCCGTTTCTTTCGAGAAAATGGTTGGCTGGTGGGGGTTTCACTGGATGGTCCTGCCGATCTCCACGATACCTATCGCGTTAATCGCAGCGGAAAGCCGACCCATCACAAAGTGATGAAAACCATCGACATGCTGGTACAGCATCAGGTGGAGTTTAACCTGATGGTGGTTGTGAACCGACATAACAGCCAGCACCCACAGCGTCTGTATCGCTACCTTCAGGATCTGGGGACGCCGTTTTTGCAGCTTATTCCGCTGGTTGAGCGCGACGAGTGCGGGAACCTGAGCGCGGAGTCGGTCACTGAACAGGCGTGGGGTTCGTTTCTCAACGGCGTGTTTGATATCTGGGTACGGGAAGATATTGGCCGGGTTTATGTACAGCTCTTTGATTCGACGCTGGGTATCTGGAGCGGCTATCCGTCACAGATGTGTTCGCTCAGTGAAACCTGCGGTCACGCGTTCGCGCTGGAGGCCAACGGTGATTTGTATCAGTGCGATCACTATGTCTACCCGGACTACCTGCTAGGGAATATCCATCTGCAGACCATTAAAACGCTGAATGCGCGACCTGAGGCCGCAGCGTTCGGTCAGCAAAAATCAGCGACGCTACCCCAGGATTGTCTTCAATGCCCGGTGCTGCATTTTTGCCACGGCGATTGCCCCAAGCATCGTATTTCCGCAGGTAAGAGCGCGCTATGTGCCGGCTATCGCCAATTCTTCACCTACAGTGCACCGCACATGAAAGCGATGCGCGATCTGCTGAAACAGCACCGTTCGCCGATGGAATTGATGGCGATGCTGAATCAGAGCCATCGTTAACCCACCGTGATGTGCCATTTGTCCTATTGCCGGGTCGGCGGCTGTTAGCCGGCTCAGAGTGCGAGCCAGGACATAAAAACGAATAAAAATAACAATTTCGATATCAAAAGTAACACTTCTACCATGTTGTTTATAATGGGTATTTATTATTTTATTTCAGATTTATCAATAAAAGTACCAGCGATATAACTTGGTTTTGTGTCGCCCCTCTCTTGTCGCTATCTACCATACTACGCAGAATATATTTTGCCGCATCTCGCGGAATACCACGCTTATTACGCCAGGGGTAAATGATGAAAAAGATCTTTTTATGCTGTGCAGCAGGCATGTCGACCAGCATGTTAGTGGAAAGAATGAAACAGTCAGCCGCCAGTCGCGATATTGCGGTGGAAATTACCGCCGTCCCGGTTTCTGAATTTGGGCAGATTGTCGAAGAGGCCGACGTTATTTTATTAGGCCCGCAGGTGAAATTTCAGCTGCAAAGTTTATCAACCGCTGCCGCCCCCCACGGCGTCCCTGTTGCCGCCATCGATATGATGCAATATGGCTCAATGCAGGGCGATAAGGTGCTGGATCACGCGCTGTCTTTATTACCGCAAGCACAATAAGGACAGGCTATGAAATATCATTTTCCGGATAATTTCTGGTGGGGTACCGCAACCAGCGCCACACAGTCTGAAGGGCGAATTGCCGGTGACGGTAAAGGTGAAAACATCTGGGACCACGCCTCACATGAGTTTAACCAGCGCTTTCATCAGGGCGTGACCTGTGATGATACCTCAACGTTTTACCAGCATTATCGGGAAGATATACAGCGCGCAAAAGACATTGGGCTGAATTCATTTCGAACTTCACTCTCCTGGTCTCGCTTAATTCCTGACGGGGATGGCGAGGTTAATCCGCAGGCGGTGACGTTCTATAACGCCGTTATTGATGAATTATGCGCGCAGGGCATTGAGCCATTTATTAATCTCTACCACTTCGATATGCCGATGGCATTGCAGGAAAAAGGTGGTTTTGAGAACCGTGATGTGGTCGAGGCGTTTGCTCGCTACGCGCGTATTTGCTACCAGTTATTTGGCGACCGCGTGCGCTACTGGTTTACCTTCAATGAGCCGTTAATACCGGCCGAAGCCGGATATTTACACCCTCGCCATTACCCTTATGTCACCGATTTCAGGCGTGCGGCGCAGGTGTTACACCATATTGTGCTGGCGCACTGTAAAGCCGTGGCGGCGTGGCGTGAACTGGAGCTCGATGGCCAAATCGGTATTATTATGGATGTTATTCCGGTCTATCCGCGCAGCGATACGCCCGAAGACCAGCAGGCCGCCGCGATGGCCGATCTTTTCTATACCCGCAGCATTAACGAGCCTATTTTACTGGGCCGTTATCCGCAGCAGCTTATCGATATTCTGCAAGAACACGATCAACTGCCGGAATCGCTACCGGAAGACTGCGCGTTAATTGCCAATACCCGAATCGATCTACTGGGCATTAATTACTACCGTCCACGGCGGGTCAAAGCGCGGGAAACGCCGTTGGATGAGCCGCATGGTTTTGTGCCTGAGCGATTTTTTGAAGAATACATTATGCCGGGACGCCGTATGAATACTTCACGCGGCATTGAGATTTATCCGGCAGCGCTTTATGACATCGCGATGGTGGTGAAAGAGCGTTACGGTAATTTGCCGTGGTTTGTGTCGGAAAATGGTATCGGTATTCAGGATGAAGAGCAGTTTATGGTCAACGGCCAGGTTCAGGACGATTACCGCATTGAATTCCTGAAAGAGCATCTGAGTTATCTCCATAAAGCGATAGCCGACGGCAGCAATTGTCTGGGCTACCACATGTGGACCTTTATTGACTGCTGGTCATGGCAAAACGCCTATAAAAACCGCTACGGCTTCTATCGTCTGGATTTAGCCACCCAGCAGCGCTCGCTGAAAAAGTCCGGGCAATGGTTCTCAACGCTGATAGCCAATAACGGTTTTACGGGGGAATAACATGTCTTACTTTGAACGGTTGGCTGAAAAAATGCTGCCGGTGGCTAATGCCATTGGCAACCAGCGTCATATGCAGGCGATACGTAACGGTTTAATTTCTATTTTGCCGCTGACCATTGTCGGCTCATTTTTCGTTATTCTGCTTAATATCCCGATCAAAGGTTATATGGATTTTATCGCGCCGTGGCGCGATATCCTCGACGTGCCGTTCCGCTTTACCGTTGGCTTAATGTCGCTGTACGCCGCGTTTACCATCGGTTCGTTTTTAGGGAAAAGCTACAAGCTTAATGATATTACCAGCGGCCTGCTGGCCATGTTAGCAACGCTGCTGATGATTGTTCCGGTCAACATTAAAGAGGGCGTTACCGTTGCCGGTGATGCCGTTTCCGGGCGTTATATTCCGGTCGCCTCCCTGAGTTCACAGGGGCTATTTGGCGCGATTATCTCTTCGCTCATTGCCATTGAGATCTACCGTTTTATTAAAGTCCGCAATATTGAAATTAAGATGCCGGCAGGCGTGCCGCCGGTGGTCGCCAGTTCGTTTTCGGCGCTGTTCCCGACGCTGGCGGTGGTGCTGATATTTTGGATCCCGCGGCATTTCTTAAATATCGATATCAACGCCATCATCAGTTACATCATCATGCCGCTGAAGGGCTTTATGACCGGCACCAACCTGTTTGGCGGCATCGTCACGCAGTTCTTTATCGACCTGTTCTGGGTGTTTGGGATCCATGGCCACGCGGTGATGGGGCCACTGATTCGCCCGCTGTGGGATCAGGCGATTGTGCAGAATATGGAGCTGTTCCAGGCCGGAACCAGCGCTTACGATCTGCCGAATATCTTCACTGAACAGTTCTTCCAATGGTATGCCCAGATGGGCGGTACCGGCTCGACGCTGGCGCTGGTGGTGCTGTTTATCCGCTCTAAGGTTATCTATCTGAAATCGCTGGGTAAGCTGTCGTTTATTCCGGGGCTGTTTAACATCAATGAGCCGATGATTTTTGGTGCGCCGATCGTCATGAACCCGATTCTGGCGGTGCCGTTTATCCTTGCGCCGATGGTGAACACCGTGGTGGTGTACCTCTTTACCATCAGCGGACTGATCCCGCGCATGATGGTCAAGCCGCCGTTCACCATCCCCGCGCCGCTGGGGGCATTGATTACCACCAACTGGAACCTGATTGCCTGCGGGCTGGTGTTTGTCTGCTTCTTCATCTCGCTGGCAATCTACTACCCGTTCTTCAAAGTGTACGAAAAGAAAATGCTGGAAACCGAACAGGCCCAGCAGGAAGAAGAGCAAAAAGCCAAACAGCTGGCGGATGCATAATCCGTCATGCTCAATGCGCCAGCCGGAGTCCCAGCTGGCGCATTCTTATTTTTATCCCACTACATCAATCAATTCCAGCGGCGCTTAGCGACCTTTGCTCAGGTACTGCGCCATTTCGGCTTCCGGCACCATGCCGCCGCCCGTCGCCCACACCAGGTGAGTGGCGTTATGGAGCTGCTCTGCGCTAAAGCCGTGCATCTGCTGGTACTCCGTAGAGGCGCAAACGTGCTGAGGACCGGCCATTCCCGCCAGAGCGGAAGGCTCAAGACGGATATCTTCTTCCTGCGCCAGCCAGCCCAGCATGTCGTACATCGTCTGGTCATCCAGGGTATACAAGCCGTCGAGCAGGCGCTCCATCGCGCGCCCAACAAAGCCAGACGCGCGGCCGACCGCCAGCCCATCCGCTGCCGTCAGGTTGTCGATGCCAATCTCCTGTACGGAAATGTTATCGTGCAGCCGGGTATAAACCCCCAGCAGCATGCACGGTGAATGGGTTGGCTCCGCGAAGAAGCAGTGGACGTTATCGCCAAACGCCAGCTTCAGGCCAAATGCTACACCGCCAGGACCGCCGCCAACGCCGCACGGCAGATAGACAAACAGCGGGTGCTCGGCATCCACCACGCGCCCTTGCTGCGCAAACTGCGCCTTCAG
>PPYF01674177.1_pt1 | contig 22617 bp, 15 predicted proteins | sample 1559871 | NCBI WGS metagenome assembly PPYF01 (sample SAMN08240021, study PRJNA423297) | Human gut metagenome, whole genome shotgun sequencing project.
TCTGAAGTATTCCTCCGCTCTCTCCCTTTTTTTATCCTTCCTTTCTTCGCTTTTCCGCTCTTACTCTCAATTTTATTTCCTATCTTTGTCCGATAAATAAAAAATAGCTCATGACTTCAAACAAAATTTTACTAATATGCCTAGCCTTCATTGCATTGACTGCATGCAACGCCGGCTCGAAAAGACAAACAAATCATCATATGGAAAATGAAAAGCGTACCTTGGTAAAACTGGAAACCACCATGGGAAATATCACAGTGGCCCTGTATAATGAAACGCCGAAACATCGTGATAACTTTATCAAACTGGTAAAAGAAGGAGTATATGACAGTACATTGTTCCACCGGGTTATCAAACAATTCATGATCCAAGCTGGCGATCCGGACAGCAAAAACGCATCGGATACTGCCATGCTGGGCAGCGGTGATGTGGGTTACACCATTCCCGCTGAGTTCAATCCGAAATTCTTCCACAAGAAAGGAGTATTGGCGGCAGCACGCCAGGGTGATGATGTGAACCCCGAAAAGGCTTCATCGGGTTGCCAGTTCTATATTGTTACCGGACGCAAGTTCACCGAACCGCAATTGCTGGGCATGGAGAACAAAATAAACGAACAGCGTGAAGAGGCTCTATTCGACAGTCTGGCACGCCAGCACATGAAGGAAATATACAAGATGCGCAAGGCGGGAGACAATGCCGGATTACTGGAATTACAGGACACCTTGGAAGCCCAAGCCCGTGAGCTGGCGGACAAAGAAGAGAAATTCCGCTTCACCCCCGAACAGATCAAAGCATACAGCACCATAGGCGGCGCTCCCCACTTGGACGGTTCTTATACCGTATTCGGTGAAGTAACCGAAGGTATGGAAGTAGTGGACAATATTGAAATAGCAAAAACGAACCGCGCAGACCGCCCTATAGAGAATATCCGGATTCTCAAGGCAAGTATTCAGTAATTTGCGACTCAGATGATTAACATTAACCGATACACCTTGTCCAACGGGCTGCGTGTGATACACAATGAGGACAATACGACTCAGATGGTGGCATTGAACCTACTGTACGATGTGGGCGCACGCGATGAAGATCCTGATCATACCGGATTCGCCCATCTGTTTGAGCACCTGATGTTCGGAGGCTCCGTCCATGTGCCCGACTATGACACTCCGGTACAAAATGCCGGAGGCGAAAACAACGCATGGACAAATAATGACATAACCAATTATTACATCACCCTCCCTCGTCAGAATGTGGAAACCGGATTCTGGCTGGAGAGTGACCGTATGTTATCCCTCGACTTTAACCCGCGCAGTCTGGAAGTGCAACGGCAAGTGGTAATCGAAGAGTTCAAACAGCGGAACCTGAACCAGCCATACGGAGACGCCTCACATCTGCTACGCGCCCTAGCTTATAAGGTGCATCCGTACCAGTGGCCTACCATCGGTAAAGAAATCAGCCACATAGCCAATGCCACCCTTGAAGAGGTCTACTATGCTTTTGATATGCTAAGCGACTTGCTGAGCAGCGGACGTTCCTGCCGTCTGGTGCAGCATCTGGTACAAGAGAAACAGGTATTCAACAGTATCGACGCCTATATATCGGGCAGCATTGACGAGGGATTGTTCCATATCACCGGCAAACCCGCCCCAGGCGTCACGCTGGAAGCTGCCGAAGCTGCCGTATGGCAGGAACTGAAGGCATTGACGGAAGAAAGTGTGGATGAAGACGAGCTGGAAAAAGTAAAGAACCGCTATGAAAGTGAACAGATATTCAATAACCTGAATTACCTGAATGTGGCTACCAATCTGGCTTATTTTGAACTGACCGGCAAAGCGGAAGATATTAACAATGAAGTAAACAAATATCGCTCGGTCACTGCCGGCCAGATAAAAGAAGCTGCACAAAAAACATTTGTGCGAGAAAATTGTTCCACACTCTACTATAAAAGTAATTTGCCGACCTGATAATAGTGGGACGAATGCTGAAGAACAGCCTGTTTGCCAACACACTGCTGGCCGTATTGCTCACACTCATCATGTGGATACTTTATCTGAATATCCACCGACTGGGGCAACCCGAAGAACTGCTGCCTTTAATGCGTCCCTACTTCATCGTTTTGCTGATATCCTTGTTGTTTGTACTGCTTTTCAACGGTTTCAAGCAATTTGCCGACGGCATAACCGATACCCGCGTTTCCATGTGGATCTTATTGACAGGAAATGTAATGAACATTATCGGCAACTACATTCTGATTTACGGTAAACTGGGAATGCCCGAAATGGGATTGCTGGGAGCGGGAATTTCCACATTGGCCTCCCGTATCATGATGGTGATCGTGTTCGCCGTCATTTTTTTCTGTACCCGACGTTATCATATTTATAAAGAAGGCTTTCTACACAATACGCTCAACCGGGCAGACTTCCTGCACCTGAACAAACTGGGATGGCCCATTGCCATGCAGATGGGAATGGAAACTGCTTCGTTCAGTCTCAGTGCCATTATGGTGGGATGGATCGGGACTACTGCTCTGGCGGCCCACCAAGTGATGCTCGCCATTTCCCAAATCTGCTTTATGATGTATTATGGCATGGGAGCAGCCGTTGCCGTGCGGGTTAGCAACTTCCGCGGACAGAATGACCGGATGAACGTCTCGTGGAATCGCAGATGTGAAACCCATGATGTATATCGCATTCATCGCCTATTTCCTTATCTCCCTGCCTGCCGGCTATTTTTTCGGTTTCATCATGGATTGGGGAATCATAGGAATATGGATGGCATTTCCTTTCGGACTGACTACAGCCGGAATACTCTATTACCTGCGCTTTAACCGTGATACGAAATAAAAATAAAACCACCATGAGCCTGCCCAACCGTTCCACCAAGCTGAAAGTTGCATTCGGCTATATTCTGCTGACTGCACTGCTCTTTATATCTATCGGATATATCTATCAAGAAATGAAGTCACTGTCCGGAACCGGTGATGATGAAGCCATCCTGAGCCAACGGCGCCATGTCACCAACCAAATTATCAGCCAGCTCTATCAGGCGGAAGTCATCGGACAATCGCTCAGTACGGGACAAATAGAACAATACTACCGATACCAACGAGCCATGAAACAAGCCACCACGGCACTTGACTCCCTACGCACGTTGCTGACAGACAGCATACAACTGGCGCGACTGGATACCGTAGGAATGCTTTTCATGGATAAAGAACGGAATATGCGCAACCTGCTGAAAGCAATTCAGGACGGTGGGACAGATATACTTTACAAACAGCATATAGACGAACTGATCGCCCAGCAAGATTCCTTGCTCAGCCTTCCCCATGTACGAAAAAAAGTAATCACACACACCAATTCTTATATTATTCGTAAAAAGCCCAAAAGCTTCTTCAAACGTTTGGGAGAAGTGTTCTCGCCCGGAAAAGCAGATTCCACACAGGTCAACAATGTGATTCAGGAAGAATATACCGATACGCTGACCGAGGCATACAGTCCGGCAGATACTGTGGTCACCATGTTGAAAAACATACAGAGCCGAGTAACCGATACCCAACAAGAACGTATGGAAATGGTCAATCGCCGCACCCAGTCCCTGCGCCTCAGCGGCTTGAAACTAAGTCAGAAAGTCAATCAGCTATTAAGTACTATAGAGGAAGAAGAGCAAGCTTTGGCCCAAAACAAACATATACAAGAGGAATATATTCGCCAAAGCTCTATCCGCACAGTGGCGGGAATCGCCATTGTCGCTGTGGTTCTGGCTATTTTCTTTCTGGTCTTGATATGGAGAGACATCACTCGCAGCAACCACTACCGCCGAGAACTGGAAAAAGCCAAACGTCGCGCCGAAGACTTATTGGCGGCGCGTGAAAAACTAATGCTGACCATCACCCACGATATCAAAGCTCCCGTGGGTTCCATCTTGGGCTATACCGACCTGCTGGAGCGGATCACTACCGAAGAACGCCAGCGTTTCTATCTGAACAATATGCAGAGTTCAGCCAATCACCTGCTCAGCCTGGTCAAATCCCTGCTGGATTACCACCGGCTGGATGCACATAAAATGGACGTCAACCAGGTATCGTTCAACCCCCACCAACTGTTCGACACCATTTATATTAGCTTCAAACCGATGGCAGACTCCAAACAGCTGGAACTGAACTATCATTGCAACGAATCATTGAACCGCGTATACATAGGAGACCCGTTCCGTATCCGCCAAATAGCGGAGAATCTGCTATCCAATGCACTGAAATTCACTAAAGAAGGAGGCATCACCCTGCGGGCAGCATTGGAAAACGGCCAATTGCATTTCAGTATCAGTGACACAGGATGCGGTATCAGCCAAGAAGAGCAACAACGTATCTTTCAGGAATTCACCCGGCTCCATAATGCACAAGGACAAGAAGGATTCGGCTTGGGACTGGCCATCACCCGTAAACTGGTGCTTCTGCTCGAAGGGGATATCAAGATAGAAAGCGAACAAGACAAAGGCAGCTGCTTCCATGTATATCTGCCTTTGCCTGAGGGTCCTTCCCATCCGGATGAAAATCTTTCCGGACCGGGAGCAGAACATACTCCTGCTTCCCCTGACGCAACCGGGATCCGGCAAACAGACACTCCACGCGAAGACAGTGAGCCGATTCACCTGATTTTAATTGACGACGACCGCATACAGTTACAGCTTACCACCGCCATGCTGGAACGCCCCGGAGTGACTGTGACCTGCTGCCATCATCCCGAAGAGCTCCTCAACCAATTGAAAGAAAAGCGCTTCGACGTCTTACTCACGGACATACAAATGCCTGCCATGAACGGATTCGACTTATTGAAAGCCATCCGCACGCTGGACACATCATGGGTGCAAACCCTGCCGGTGATCGCCCTGACCGCCCGTAGCGATATGGACGAAAATTATTTCTGTTCACATGGCTTTGCCGGTTGCCTGCACAAACCTTTCACCATAAACGAATTGTTTACAGCCATCTTCCAGGTCACAGGAAAGGATGTACCCGCCACAGGAAATCCGACTCCCCATATAGCACCGGCCAAAGAAAATCATCCCCAACAAGAAACGTTGGATTTCTCCGCCCTGACCGCCTTCTCGGAAGATGATCCGGAAGCAGCCTCAGAAATACTCCGTACCTTCATCAGCGAAACAAAAAAGAACCGAGAGTGTATGGAAGAAGCATTGGCGAAAAAGAATATGGAAGACATCACGGCAATAGCTCATAAACTGTTGCCACTGTTCACCATGCTGGGAGCTACCCGTTGCATTCCTGCACTGACATGGATGGAACAAAGACGAGGGACAACCGAAATCGGTGAAGAAGCGATAGAGAAAACAAACTTTATAATAGAAGAAATAGAAAAAGTAATTGACGAAGCAAAAAAGCAGATCGAAATACCGAATGAAGCATGAAGAATTAAGCCCTGTTAAGTTAAAAGGTATTAGAAATAGAGTCCGTGTTTCGGTACACCGTGAAAAAAGCTTATTTTTGCACGAATAAAAACCACATAAAGATGCCACATTCCATTCTGATAGTAGAAGATGACTTGACTTTTGCCACCATGTTGAAAACTTGGCTGGGTAAAAAAGGATTTTCGGTTGATACAGCAAGCAGTAATGCGCGCGCACGCAAACAACTGGATGCACAACCATACGATCTTGTTTTGTCTGATCTGCGCCTGCCTGATCAAGATGGTATCTTCTTGCTTTCATGGATGAAAGAACAGAAATATAACATCCCACTCATCATCATGACAGGCTATGCTGACATCCAAAGCGCTGTACAGGCTATAAAACATGGAGCCAGTGATTACATTTCAAAGCCGATACAACCGGATGAGTTGCTGAAGAAAATTAATGAGGCATTGCAAAACAAAGCTTTACCCACACCGGTAGGAATAGAAAAGAACACAGTCGCGCCCAAAGCATCTAAGAACAAAGCCGTTCCCCACAGTGCAACCGTTCCTCCCTCTAATTTTCTGGAGGGGGAAAGCGAGGCAGCGCGCCAACTCTACAATTATGTAGGTCTGGTAGCCCCCACCCCCATGTCCGTGCTGATAAACGGTGCTAGCGGAACAGGTAAAGAGTATGTGGCGCACCGTATTCATCAGCTAAGCAAACGGGCCGACAAGCCATTCATTGCCATAGACTGCGGTTCTATCCCCAAAGAGCTGGCGGCTTCCGAATTTTTCGGTCATGTCAAAGGCTCCTTCACAGGGGCGTTAAACGACAAAACAGGAGCATTCGTAGAAGCCAACGGAGGTACTTTGTTTCTGGATGAAATAGGCAACTTAAGTTATGAAGTACAGATACAGTTGCTCCGTGCCTTGCAGGAAAGACGTATCCGTCCGGTCGGCTCCAATAAAGAAATAGAGGTAGACGTGCGACTGGTCAGCGCTACCAATGAGAACCTGCAACAGGCCATTGAAAAAGGAAACTTCCGCGAAGATCTTTACCACCGCATCAATGAATTCACCCTTCGTATGCCGGCATTAAAAGAGCGGCAAGAAGATATCCTGCTATTCGCCAATTTCTTTTTGGATCAGGCAAACAGAGAACTGGACCGCCAGCTGATAGGGTTTGATACCGCTGCCAGCCAAGCTTTACAAACGTATTCATGGCCCGGAAACCTCCGGCAATTGAAAAATATAGTAAAACGTGCCACCCTATTGGCACAGAGCAACTTCATCACCCTTGCCGAATTAGGTTATGAGCTGCAGGAACCTATAAGGTCCGCCGGTCCGCAGACATTCAGCCTGCATGATGAAGCGGCAGAAAAGAAACGTATCCTTGAGGCATTGAAGCAAACAGGAAATAATAAAAGTAAAGCCGCCATCTTATTAGGCATAGACCGGAAAACTTTATATAACAAATTGAAGCTGTACGATATTCAATAACTTTACCAACAAGAATCTACTGTACCGTAAGGCTGTTACCCCTGCTGTTCCAGTAGGGCACAACCTTACAGTATATACCCCATTCCCCCATCGGCCATGTGGAATAATTCCACAAGATATTCCCCATATTCCACACTTTTTCCCATCTTCCTTTCATCCCAATCGAAGGCAATTTACAAAGAACTATGCAGAATCTACTATCAAAGAAGCTGCCGTAGAAGCGAACGAAGATGGAACTAAAACTTACAAGGTTGTTTTAACTGATGAAGAGGGAACTGAAAGCACTGTACTTTTCAGCGAAAGCGGAGAAGTTTTGAAGTAAATGAAAGATGCCTAAAAGTAAGAAAAGGGAATGCTGTGAAGCATTCCCTTTTTGTTTTCTATCTTTAATCCATCTCAAAGCCGTTCCACAAATTACCTTCGGGTACCGGTGCAGTCAACTGGATCATTTCCTTCGACACAGGGTGAACGAACTGTACCGTCCGAGCATGCAGGCAAATACTGCCATCCGGATTGGAACGTGGAAAGCCATATTTCAAATCACCTTTAATGGGACATCCCATCTTGGCCAACTGGCAACGAATCTGATGATGCCTTCCGGTTTTCAGATCCACCTCCAATAAATAATAATTCTGAGAATGGCCGATAAGCTTATAATGCAGTACAGCTTTCTTGGAATTTTTTACTTCCTTATCGTATGCATAAGACTTATTCTGTTTCTCGTTACGTACCAGATAGTGTACCAGCTCACCCTCCGTTTCCTTGGGGCACTCTTTCACTATCGCCCAATAGGTCTTTTTCACCTCACCGTTACGGAACATCTCATTCAGTCTGGGCAATGCCTTGCTCGTTTTGGCAAACACCACCAATCCGCTGACGGGACGATCCAAGCGGTGGGTCACCCCAATGAAAACATTGCCCGGCTTATTATATTTCTCTTTCAGGTATTGTTTCACCATCTCCGACAAAGGAGTATCACCGGTCTTGTCTCCCTGAACGATTTCAGAAGAAGTCTTATTGACTACAATAATATGATTATCCTCGTAAACAACTATCATATTACATGTTCATACCGCCGTCAACCTGGATAACCTGTCCTGATACATACGAAGACATATCAGAAGCCAAGAAAGTAGCCACATCCGCCACATCTTCAGGAGTACCTCCACGACGCAAAGGAATCTTCTTAGCCCACTCAGCTTTTACTTCGTCAGACAATTTGGCTGTCATATCCGTAATGATGAATCCCGGAGCGATGGCATTGGCACGGATACCGCGAGAACCCAATTCCTGAGCGATGGATTTAGCCAAACCGATCATACCGGCTTTTGAAGCAGAATAATTACATTGACCGGCATTTCCGTGAACACCCACTACAGAAGCCATGTTAATAATGCTCCCACTCTTCTGACGCATCATGATTTTTCATCAATTACCAAGTCTGTAAAAGCGATATTTGCTCCTTCGGCAGCAAACTTCAATGCAATCGCCTTACCAATACCACGAGCGGCACCTGTCACAATCGCAGTCTTTCCTGTTAATAATCCCATAATTTTTGATTTTATAATTATAAAGTAATTTTATTCCTTATTCTGTTCTTTGCGTCCCAATGCGCCATACACAATTTTTGCCACGTATGCCCATCCTGTCTCATCGTCCAGCTCCTCACCTATCTGACCACGTATATAAGGCGCTTCAATTCCTTTCACGCAATAGTGCACAATATCCGCCACGATATTCACATTGTCTATATCAAAGATTCCCTTTTCCTTTCCTTCCGTCAACACCTGCCTGAACAGCTTTGTTTCCGTTCGGTCAAAATTCTTCCGCACTGCCTCCACTCTCCATATATCACGGAAAAAACCGGCACGCAAAGTTCCGTTCCTGAACACCACCATCTTGATAGAGTCCAGATGTGTTTCTATCAGCCGCAGTATTTTCGTATCAGGAGCGATATCCTGTTCAGCCACTTTCTCCATAGCGCCCGACAGCATCTCTAACTCCGACTCCACCACTGCCATATAAATGTCTTCTTTGCTCTTGAAATACGTATAGAGCGTGCGTCTTCCTTTCTTGGAAGCCACCGCTATATCATTCATTGTCGTATCATCCACCCCGTTCTTCGCAAAAAGCTGACGGGCGACGTCTACCAATTTAGCCCTAGTCTTTGATACTGCCATATAAGTTCAATTGCACATTACATATATATGTGAGCAAAATTACATTTTTTCTTTGTACCACACAAACAAATAAAGTATAATCTTAAAGTAAATGTTAATTAACATATTACATACACTCTATATATCAACACATTAGATAAAAAGATTATTTTATTTGAGAAAAAGATGCAGAAATAATTTGGAGATTAGAAAAAAAGCCGTACCTTTGCACCCGTAATCAAAACACAACATCGCGGAGTGGAGCAGTTGGTAGCTCGTTGGGCTCATAACCCAAAGGTCGTCTGTTCGAGTCAGGCCTCCGCAACCAAGGAGTTTCAAAGACGTTTTGTACGCTTCGCCAATACTTATGTCAGAGATTTAACCACAGCAGAAGATATTACTATTGAGGCGATGATGTATTATTGGGAAAACAGGCAATCCTTAAGCGAAGATTCCAATATTCCAGCCTATATCTTAACAATTATAAAAAACAAATGCCTGAATTATCTGCGTCATCAGCAAATTCATGAAGAATACTCGGATAAAATAAAAGATTACTATGAATGGGAACTGAATACCCGGATCGCCACTTTACAAGCATGCGAACCTTATGAGCTTTTTATTTCCGAAATTCAAGAACTCGTCCAACAAACCCTCACCGACATGCCCGAAAAAACCCGTACTATCTTCATGTTGAGCCGATACGAAAACAAATCCTATAAGGAAATTGCAGTTCTCATGAATATCACCCCCAAAGGAGTAGATTTCCATATAAACAAGGCATTAAAGATGCTTCAGACTAACTTAAAAGATTATTTTCCACTCTTTCTCTATTTTTTTATGAAATGCCACTAGGAATTTTCCATTCTGAAGTGCTGTTTATATAGAAGCATAAAAGAATGCAATAAAATGGAAAAAGAGAAACTACATCGTTTTTTTGCCGGAACTACTTCTATACAAGAAGGCATGGACATAAGAGCATGGATGGAAGCATCCGAAGAGAACAAGCGCATTTTTTACAAAGAGCGTAAATTGTTCGATGCCCTCATGGTGCATGATGACCAAACTACAAATAACTGCATTTCCACCAAACGAATTCCCAAAATTATTCGTCAATGGCTGAAAATAGCTTCCGTCATCATACTGACGCTTACCATTAACTATTTATATCAGGAATATAAATCGGAAAATGAAGTCATTGCCATGAATACAGTATCTGTTCCGGCAGGACAACGTACCAATATTACTTTACCAGATGGAACTAATGTATGGCTGAATGCCCGTACCACTTTACAATATCCGGTCACTTTCAGCCAAAAGCAACGAACAGTTTTTTTAAAAGGAGAAGCTTATTTTGATGTAACCAAGAAGAAAAAAACTCCTTTTATTGTACGGACAGACAAATATGACATTGAAGTTTTGGGTACACAGTTTGATGTAGATGCTTATCCTGACCAAACGGCGTTTGAAACAACTTTAATGAAAGGTAGTGTAAAAGTTACCTCACAGCACTTTCCCGAACAGACAATAACCTTGAAGCCTCATCATAAAGCATATGTAAAAGACGGGCAGTTAGCAGTTACCAAAGTAAACGATTTCACTCCTTACCGCTGGAAAGAAGGTTTGATCTGTTTTAAAGATGAACCTTTCCAGACCATCATGGAAGATTTTGAAAAATATTATGGTATCCGGATCATCATCAATAACAAAAAGGTATTGAAATATTCCTATAATGGCAAGTTCCGTCAAGCAGACGGTATTGATTATGCAATTGCTTCAAAAATCCCCGATTTAAACAAATCTTTAGAATTATGAGAATTTCCACTTTCCTATTGATGGTCTGTGTGTTCTGTTCGTATGCTGGGAATGCCCATTCTCAAAATGCAAAAGTCAGCATACGTATGAATAATGTTAAACTGGATAAGATCCTGAATGAAATTGAAAACCAAACTGATTATCTTTTTATCTACAATAACCAAGTAGATATTAACAAAATTACTTCCGTAAAGGTCAAAAATGAAGCCGTAGCACAAGTACTGGACAAAATTCTGTCAGGGACCGGTATCAACTATGAACTGGAAGGTACACACATTATTTTAACTACAGAAGCTATTAAAGACTTGCATGCTCAACAACAAGCTAAAACAGTAACGGGAACGGTAACAGATGTCAGCGGAGAACCCATTATCGGAGCCAACATCCGTATAAAGGGAACCACAACAGGTACAATCACAGATATAGATGGCAACTTCAGTATTGAAGCCGAACCACAATCTGTTATCGAAGTTTCCTACATTGGTTACCTCACACAAGAAACGGTTATCAACAACCAAAAAAGTATCCGTTTTCTATTAAAAGAAGATACAAAAACTCTTGATGAAGTGGTAGTCATTGGATACGGTGTACAGAAAAAAGCAGACTTGACAGGATCTGTTGCAAACATTAACACAGAAAAACTAAATACACAAAGTAACGCCAACATCGGCCAGGCGCTGCAAGGCAAAATTGCAGGGGTAGACATCGTATCTCAAGGTGGTGCCCCAGGTTCGGGAACCCGTATCATGGTCCGCGGTATTGGTACGCTAAACAACGCCTCCCCTCTTTACATTGTCGATGGCATGTATATGAACAGTATTGATCATATCAACCCCAATGATATTGCCAGCATTGACGTATTGAAAGATGCCTCATCCGCAGCTATCTACGGTTCCCGTGCAGCCAACGGTGTTATCATTGTCACTACCAAAGAAGGAAGTAACACAGAAGGAAAACCTATCATTGATTTATCTGTCAACTTAGGTATATCAACTGCCAGCAAATTTCTTGATATGCTAGATGCCAAAGGATGGGCAGAAGTTACCACTATAGCCCGTCAAGCTATCGGCAAACCGGCATTAGACATGGCTACCGATCTGGCTAACAAACCAGACAATGACTGGCAAGACATCATGTTTCGCCCCGCACTGATGCAAAACTACAATTTGTCTGTAAAAGGTGGTGGAAAATATTCCACTTATTACACCGGCTTAGGTTATTTCAACCAAGACGGTATTGTAAAAGGTACCAATTACCAACGGTATAATATCCAATCCAAGAATGATTATAAAAGAGGGATATTCTCTGCTGGAACAAATCTCATTATTTCATTCAGTCATGACAAGCCCCTTCACCAGGAACTTCGAGGCGGCATGATTGGCACCATTCTGCAAAGTGTTCCTACTTTGGAAAAATATGATGATACTCGTGAAGGTGGATATGGTGGCACATATGGTGATGTGGTAAACATTCCTCACCCATTGGCCATTATTGATGACAACATCATGGACCGTTATAACGAAAATGTAAAAATATTCGCTAACTTGTATGCACAAATTGAACTTTTTAAAGGACTAAAATACAAACTGAATTTAACTCCAGACTTTTCTTTCGAAAGATATAAGAATTATCTCAATAAATATGATTTTGGATTAGCGACCAACAGCATCACCCAATTAACAGAAAGACAAAGAAGGAGACGTAATATACTTGTTGAAAATTTATTAACTTTCGACCGTACGTTCGGAGAGCATAAAATTTCAGCATTGGCAGGTTATACCTATCAAGACAGCAGATTCCGCCACATACAAGCCTATGGTGAAGGATTACCCCAGGGATTAGAAGAAATAGATGCAGCCACAACCAATCGCAGCAACGAAGGCAATTCATGGAGAAGTGTCCTTACCTCTATTCTCGGACGCGTATTCTATTCCTACCAAAATAAATACTTATTCACCGCCACTATCCGCCGGGACGGTTCCTCCAAATTCGGTAAGAACAATCGCTATGGTTACTTCCCCTCTTTTTCATTAGGATGGAATGTGGCCGAAGAAAAGTTCATGGAAAACGTGCATTGGCTTGATCAGCTAAAGCTTCGTGGCGGATATGGCGTTTTAGGAAATCAAGAAATCGATAACTATCAATATTCCTCCACCATCACTACCGGCATCAATTATCCCGATGGCAACGGTGGTCTGCTTCAAGGAGCATTTCCTAAAAATTTTGCCAATCCGGATATAAAATGGGAAGAAACCGCTATGACTAATGTCGGCATTGATTTTATGGCTTTTAATAACCGCCTAAGCTTAACAGCAGACTATTATGTGAAAAATACAAAAGATATCTTGCTGACCGTTCCTATTCCTATCTCTTCCGGTGGTGCCAATGACCCTATACGCAATGCGGGCAAGATACGTAACAATGGCTTTGAATTCAATTTAGGATGGATGGACCAACCCAATCCGGATATTTCGTATGGCATCAACTTAATTGGGTCTTTCAATAAAAACAAAGTAATAGCCATGGGAAGTGAAAGCGGATCTATCAAAGGCGGTTCTACCAACCAAAACATCACTACCAGTGAAACCAAAGCCGGATATCCTATTGGAGGTTATTGGCTTATCTCTACAGCCGGATATTTCAATAGTCAGGAAGAAGTAGACGCATATGCCAAAGACGGTAAAAAAATACAACCAGCCGCCGAACCGGGTGATATAAAATTTGTAGATGCCAACAACGATGGCGTTATCAATGACGACGACCGTGTATTTCAAGGCAGTCCTTTTCCCGATTTTACTTTCGCGCTGAATGGTAATATGAGATACAAAAATTTCGACTTATCAATCGGACTGCAAGGAGTGTTAGGAAATAAAATTTATAATGCAACCCGTCAGACATTAGAAGATGTAACCAAAGGTTCCAATTTTCTGGCAAGTTGCCTGGATTATTGGACTCCTGAAAACAAAAATGCCTCCCATCCACGTCTGACATGGGATGATCCTAACCGTAATACCCGTGCAGAATCCGACCGTTATCTTGAAAATGGTTCTTATTTGCGTCTCCGCAGTGTTCAATTAGGTTATACATTTCCTCAGACATGGTTTAAAGGTGCCATACAGCATGCCCGTGTGTATATTAACGCTGAAAACTTATTTACTATCACCAGTTACAGCGGATATTCACCGGATGTCAATGCAGACAATGCCAATTATCGGGGATTTGATAATTTTATTTACCCGACTAACCGTACTTTCATGTTAGGACTAAATGTAACATTCTAAAAATAAACATCTTATGAAAACATATATTAAAACGACATTGACCATATTGATTTTTCTACCGATTTTCAAAATTCGGTAAAAGGAGAATGTCTTTTCATACGTGGCTTCTATTTATTCCAGTTAGCCAAAGAGTTTAAAGACGCCCCTCTCCGCCTGACAGCCTCCCAATCTCCCTCGACTTTCCCTTTAGCAAAATCATCACAAGCTGATATATGGGCACAAGCCAAAGAAGATTTAAAAACCGCTGCTTCCCTATTGCCCATAACGAATAAAATAGGAAAGCCTACACAAGGAGCCGCTTATGCCGCTTTGGGTAAAATATATGTCTATGAAGAAAATTGGCAAGAAGCGATAAACGTCCTCGAGCCTCTGACGCAGAATCCTTACACCTACAAACTAGTAGAGGACTTTAATTGGAATTTTGATGACACTCATGAAAACAATGCCGAAAGTATTTTCGAGTTATTGATAGAAGATGTGGGTGGAACAGATCTTTGGGGAGATGGAGAAAATATCAATTCCACCCAATCCAATACCCGCCCTAAAGAATATGCCGCTGCTGAAGTCGGAGGATGGTATGAAGCAAATCCTACCCAGCAAATTATGGATATCTTCTGGAAGGAAAAAGACAAAGACGGCAATTTTGATTATCGTGCCCGCTGTTCTGTGGCATGGGACTATGAGGGATGCACTTACTACCAAAGACCTTTCCGGGAAGTTTTTGCACAAGACAAGTGGAAAACATACTGGATTTTGAAATATCAGAACTGGAAGACTCAAAAAGATGAACCGGCACCTCCCAAGTCATTCATCAATGAAAGAGCCATCCGCTATGCCGATGTATTATTGATGCTGGCAGAAGCCTATATGAACAAAGGGGCTTTAGACACATCTATCGGATATATTAATCAAATCCGCCGACGCGCCAACCTGAATGACTATAGCGGCCCAATAACCAAAGAAGGGGTTTTTGAAGATCTGGTACACCAACGCGCCATTGAATTCTTTGTGGAAGGCGAACGTTTCTACGATTTACGCAGATGGGGATTGTTAGAGCAGACATTAAAAACTTGTGATGATACCCGCTATAAAAACTATCAGACTGGCAAATCCGATAATATCAATAAGTTCAACTACTTCCCGATACCAGCCAAAGAACTTGACACCAATCCACTTTGTACGCCTAGTGAAGGATGGTAAATCAACAGGTATTAGCTTATATATAACATCAGTAAATTAGTTCTGGGGCTGATTGTTCTTCAAGCAACATTCAGCCTCTCTTTCTCTTCACACTAACCATGAAACGTATCCTTTTATTTGTTTGCATACAATTTTTCTTATTGGCATCTTTTGCCGGAGAAACCATAAATTTCTGTAAAGGCTGGAAATTCCATCTAGGAGATGCAGGCAAAGGAGCCTCTTCTTCCTCATATAACGATTCTCAATGGCGCATATTGAATATTCCTCATGACTGGAGCATAGAAGGCACTTATAAACAATTTGAAAACGGAACCGACTGGCAAAGCGGCTTCCTGCCTGCCGGAATAAGCTGGTATCGAAAAACTTTTACCATTCCTTCCAAATGGAAAAATAAAAAAGTACAAATCCTATTTGAGGGCGTATATCTGAACAGCGAAGTATGGATAAACGGTCATTGGCTGGGCAAACGTCCTAATGGGTATATCAGCTTTGTATATGATTTAACTCCATATTTGCAAGAAGGCAAGAACCAAATCGCTGTAAAAGTAGATCACAGCAAAGCATTAACCGGACGTTGGTATACAGGATCAGGAATATATCGTCCTGTATACCTGCTGGTCAGTAACCCCACCCACATTCCTTATTCCGGAATCCATTTCAGATCCAAGCTACAAAATAAGCAATCTGCCACCTACACCCTATCTATAGAAATTGAAACACAGGAGAAAAAGCCAATCAAAGTAAAAACATATCTACAAGCTCCCAACGGTAGCATAGCCGATACTTCTGAAAAAATATTTGTCTCATCTGCAGATTCTCTTTGCTTCCTGTCAGGGAGCATCAGGAAACCATTATTATGGTCGCCTGATTCTCCTAACGTCTATACACTTATATGCCAACTGACAAGAGATAACAAGATACTAGATGAATGTAGATTACCTGTAGGCTTCCGTCAATTAGAATTCAACCCGGTCAGCGGATTCCTGCTCAATGGCAAATCACTAAAGATAAAAGGAGTATGCGATCATCATACAGTCGGTGCTGTAGGAGCCGCCGTACCCGACGACCTACTTCATTATCGTCTCAAATTATTGAAAGATATGGGATGTAATGCGATACGCACCAGTCATAATCCCTTCTCTCCTGCTTTCTATAATTTATGCGATACGATGGGAATCATGGTACTAAACGAAGGATTGGACGGATGGAATCAACCTAAAGCCGCCGATGACTATGGAAATTACTTTGATGAATGGTGGCAAAAAGATATGACTGATTTCATAAAACGAGACCGTAACCATCCCTCTATCATTATGTGGAGTATCGGCAACGAAGTAACGGGAGCTACCCCCGAAATCCAACACAACCTGGTCAGCCTATTTCACCAACTGGACCCTGACCGCCCTGTCACTCAAGGAGGAACTGATCCTACTAGAGGTATGAAGACCGATTATCAAAAAAAATTCAACTATCTAGACATTATCGGCTTCAATGGAAATGGAGAAGAAATAGGAGAACTAGAACACTTCCACAAAAACTACCCAACACTTTGTGCCATTGCTACAGAGGTACCGCACACTTATCAAACCCGTGGCGTATACCGAAGCCAGACACAATGGAGAAGACGGGATTTCCCCGCTCCTTGGGAAAAAGGAAACATAAACTGGGAACAATTTAAACATCGGGTCTTTCCTATACCTGACCTGACGGAAAAAGAATGCTTCCCCGAAGAATCCGATTATCCCTATTATCAATCGTCCTACGACAATGCTTCTGTACGTATCAGCGCCCGTAAATCATGGCAACGCACCTGTTCTTTCCCTTGGTTAATGGGAGAATTCCGATGGGGCAGTTTTGACTATTTAGGTGAAGCCGAATGGCCTCAACGATGTGGCAATTTCGGTATTATCGACATAGCTGCCATTCCGAAAGACGCCTATTTCCTCTACCAAAGTTTATGGACCGACAAACCAATGGTACACCTTCTTCCGCATTGGACGCATCCGGGAAAAGAAGGAAAAACAATTCCCGTAGTCATTTATACCAACTGTGATGCAGTAGAGTTATTTATAAATAATGTATCTTTGGGCAGTAAACCTTATACAGGGGAGCAACTGATATGGTTAGTTCCTTATTCGCCCGGAAAAATAGAAGCCCGAGGCATAAAAAAAGGAAAAATCGTGGCAACAGACTGTTATCAAAGTGCAGAAGCACCTCATTCTGTCGCCCTTGCCAGTAACAAGTATTCTGTAAAAGCCGGTTCGGATGAAGTCATACGCATAGAGATCGACATAACAGATAAAAACGGAATTCCTTGTCCTTATGCCTCCAATGAACTCAGTTTCCACGTAAGTGGACCACTCCGGCTATTAGGGGTAGACAACGGAAACCCTACAGATATGTTTCCATACCAACAGCCCCACTGCCGTTGCTTTCGGGGAAAATGTGTAGTATTATTACAATCTGACGAAGAAAAAGGAAAAGGAACCCTGACTGTACAAGGAACAAAATTAGTAGAAAAAAAATTAATCATCGAAGTGATATGAAAAAAATTCTTTTATTACTCTGTTTATGCTTATTCATAGAAGAGGTTGCTTCTCGAGAATTAGACAAGACATTCCAGTTGCTTCCACAACCACAATCCATAGAACTGACTTCTGGAAAAGGAATCAATTATTGGGAGTTATCCTATATTCTGTCATCAGACACAACTTCCATCCCCATATTGGGAGATATGCTCAACAAACTTCCCCGTTGCCCACGAAAAGGGAAACCCATCCGGCTCCAACTCACCAGCCAGCATGTTCCTGCTTCTCCGGAAGGATACATGATGGAAATTAATGACAAAGGAGCCTGTATATCAGCCAGAACCATGACAGGTATCTTCTACGGTTGCCAAACTTTAGAACAATTAATGGAAGACAGCCGGGATTTCAACATACTTATTCCAGCCATGCTAATCATCGATTATCCGGCCATTTCCTATCGGGCCGTGCACTTTGATGTAAAACATCATTTAGACCGCATGGAGTATTATTATCAGGAAATAGACAAACTGGCCCGATACAAAATAAACGCAGTTATTTGGGAGCTGGAAGATAAACTGCGTTATACCCGACGCCCCGAAATAGGTGCCCCCAATGCCATCAGCAAGCAGGAAATGCAAGCCTTATGCCGCTATGCCAAAGAACGGAATATTGAAATAACCCCCTTGGTCCAAGGTTTGGGACATGCCGGTTTTATTTTAAAACATCATTGGGAACTACGTGAAAACCCCGACAGCGACTGGGAGTTTTGCCCATCTGACCCTCGTACCTATGATTTGCAATTCGACCTTTACCGGGATGCTATCGAAGCCATGCCTTACAGCAAATACTTACATATAGGAGGAGATGAAATTACCGCCATAGGCATAGACCAACGCTGTAAAGCCACCGGAAAAACTCCATTTGAACTACAAATGATCTGGTTGAAAAAAGTATGCGATTTCGCAACAGCTCACAACCGCATTCCTATTTTCTGGGATGATATGCCATTAAAATATGGCGGTGTATGGGATTTGGTCAACAGTAATGAAACCCAGGATGAAATAGCAGCAAAATGGAACGATAAAAAATTGAATGAAAGCATCAAATTATTCCCCAAAGAATGTGTGTATATGCGATGGAACTACAAAGATGCCACCCAACCGGGGCATCAACGCATTTTACAATGGTATCATGACAAAGGACTGAAAATAATGGGAGCTACCGCTGCTTCGTGTGGCAGTTCTCCATTTATACCGCGTGAAAATTCACTGGCCGGCTATATCAAAGGATTCAGCAAATTAGTTGCTCAAAATCAACTGGAAGGAATTTTGGCCACAGCATGGGATGATGGTTCCCCACACTCTGAAACGGTGTGGCGTGGATACATCGCACAGGGAGAATATGGCTGGAACCCAACAGCACGGACAGTCGAAGCCTTCAAAGCCGCACATGCCCAACGAGAATTTGGCTTTCATCCAAATGACAACCATATGGCTTTTCTGGATGAACTGGAACAAGAAGCATTTTTCTTTGATGATGCCCTGGTCAATTCGGGAAGGCGCAATCCGGCATGGGGAACTACTGATTTTACTTTAATCAGCCTACCGGATCCAGACGCACCGGGAGCATGGAGCCGTACCTACCAACAAAAAATAGCCCAAGCAAAGGTGGAACAAAAACGATATGAAAAAATATGCCAATACATTGCTGACCAAAACCACCACAACCATCTTGCCGCCAAAACCAACAACAGCGACTGGTGGTATTATTATGAAATTCCAATGATAAGGAAGACAAGAACATGGATGAACTCTCAGACCGCCCGACAGAAAAACATTCCATAAGAAACAACGAATGAAACTTTAATATAAAAAATAATATGAACCTTATAATACAACACTACTTTATGAAACAACATTTTTTATCTTATCTCATCGCCCTGCTGCTATTTCCTCTCTATGAGATGCAAGCAGCCTACCAGCCTGAGTTTTCTACTGCCGGTTTCTATGAACTGGCAAACTCCGGACGTGAAGTATATTCCATGAATCCGGCATGGCGATTCCACAAAGGAACCGCTACAGGTGCGGAAACCACCGACTTTAATGACCAGGACTGGAAAGTGGTTTCCCTGCCCGACGGAATTGAATATGTACCGACTGAGGCCAGTGGATGTATCAACTATCAAGGTGAGGTATGGTACCGCAAACATTTCACTCCGGCAAATGAATTGAAAGGCAAAAAACTTTTCCTGCATTTCGAAGCTATCATGGGAAAAAGCAAAGTTTTTGTAAACGGCAATTTATTGACCGAACACTTTGGCGGATACCTGCCTGTAGTCATTGATGTCACCGATGCACTGAATTGGGGGACAGACAATGTGATAGCTGTATGGGCAGACAACAGCAATGACCCCAGTTATCCTCCCGGCAAAGCACAGGATGTACTGGATTATACTTATTTTGGCGGCATCTATCGTGACTGCTGGCTCATAGCCCATCGTCCGGTTTTCATCACCGATCCCAATTTCGAAAACGAAATGGCAGGCGGCGGGCTTTTCGTGGCATACGACAAAGTTTCCGACACTTCCGCAGAAATAATCCTGAAAGCCCATATACGTAATGACAGTAAAAAGAACTTCAAAGGAGTAGTAGAATATGAACTTCAGCAACCCGACGGCACACAAGCCGCATTTCTGAACGATGTCATTCAAGTACGTCCGGGCAAGGCAGTCACTTCAAAAGATAAAATAACGTTGAAGTCTCCTCTGCTTTGGAGCCCTGAAACGCCTACGTTATATAACCTGATTGTCCGTATCCGCGACAATGAAGGAAATGTAGTGGACGGCTACCGCCGCCGTATCGGTATCCGCAGCGTAGAATTCAAAGGCAAGGACGGATTCTGGCTGAACGGCAAACCTTATCCAAGCCCGCTGATTGGCGCCAACCGCCATCAGGATTTTGCCGTAGTAGGCAATGCCGTTGCCAACAGCATTCATTGGCGCGACGCTAAAAAGCTACGCGACACAGGTATGAAAGTCATCCGGAATGCTCACTGCCCTCAAGACCCCGCCTTTATGGATGCATGTGACGAACTGGGGCTGTTCGTCATTGTAAACACACCGGGATGGCAATTCTGGAATGACGCTCCTGAATTTGCACAACGGGTTTATAGCGATATCCGCAACCTGGTACGACGTGACCGCAATCACCCTTGTGTATGGTTATGGGAACCTATCCTGAATGAAACCTGGTATCCGGCAGACTTCGCCAAAAATACCCTCGATATTGTCAATCAAGAATACCCTTATCCGTATTGCTATTCCGGTTGCGACAGCGAAGCACGGGGACATGAGGTATATCCGGTACTCTTCACTCATCCGGCCAATGCGGACAAGGACTGGGCCATCAAAAGCCTCGACCCTAAAATAACCTATTTCACCCGCGAGTGGGGAGATAATGTAGACGACTGGAACTCGCACAACTCCCCCAGCCGTGTGGCACGCAACTGGGGGGAACAGGCTATGCTCATCCAGGCACAGCATTATGCCGCCCCCCGTTATCCTTTCACCTGTTACGATGTACTCTGCCGTACTCCGCGCCAACACGTCGGCGGCTGTTTGTGGCACTCGTTCGACCACCAACGCGGCTATCATCCCGATCCCTTCTATGGTGGTGTGATGGACGTATTCCGTCAACCCAAATATGCTTATTATATGTTCAAAGCCCAGCGCTCGCCCGAAAAGCAAGACCGTCTTTTCGAAACAGGACCGATGGTGTACATCGCCCATGAAATGACTCCCTTCTCACCCAAAGACGTTACTGTGTACTCCAATTGTGACGAGGTGCGGCTTACTTATAATAAAGGTGGCAAGACATGGACTTACACCAAGCCGGCAACAAAAGAAGGAATGCCCTCACCCGTTATTACATTCAAAGATATATACGACTTCATGATAGACAAAAACATGTCTATGAGAAAGAAGAAACAGGACGAGGTGTTCCTACTGGCCGAAGGCATCATAGATGGAAAAGTAGTTGCCACGCACGAAGTACGACCGGCCCGGCGTCCCGAGAAAGTGCTACTTTGGGTTGACAATGAAAACACCGACTTAAAAGCTGATGGCTCCGACTTTGTAACCGTAGTAGCCGCCATAGCCGATAAAAACGGGAACATCAAACGTCTGAACAACTATTATGTGAAATTCCATGTAGAAGGCGAAGGACGTATTTTGGGCGGAGCGAATATACTGGCCAATCCGGCTCCGGTAAAATGGGGAACAGCCCCCGTGCTGATACAATCCACCTTGAAGCCGGGTAAAATCAAAATCACTGCCAGCGTATTGTTCGAAGGCTCGCAAATGCCTGCCAGCGCAGTGTTGGAATTAGAAAGCAAGCCGGCGGCTCATCCTCTCATCTACACCGAAAGTGAAGCTGCGCTGATTTCCATGAACAGCGACTCACCTTTCGGGCAATCAGCCGCCAAATCGGCTTCCGAACTGGAACAGGAACGTTTGCTGAAAGAACGGAATGCACAAAAGCTGAAAGAAGTGGAAAAACAGCAAGCTGATTTCGGTGAAAAGAAGTAAACCTTTCCATCCGGTGTGGGGAAGAGGCAGAAAGAGAAAAGCAATTCAAAGCCTCTTCTACTCCATCCCCACAAGGGATGGAACAAAATGAAAAAACTAAAATACAAATCACCCATGACATATAAGTTAACCGTTACAACC
>PPYF01469859.1_pt1 | contig 22609 bp, 21 predicted proteins | sample 1559871 | NCBI WGS metagenome assembly PPYF01 (sample SAMN08240021, study PRJNA423297) | Human gut metagenome, whole genome shotgun sequencing project.
TCCGTGACGGGTTCGAGCCATTCGTTCGAGACGTCCTCGCCGGGGATTTCGAACGCCAGGTGGGCGAACCATCTGTCGGCGGCCGCGCCGTGCCAGTGTTTCATGTTGGCGGGAATGTGGATCACCGTGCCCGGCAGGATCTCCCGTGCGGGTTTTCCCTCCTCCTGATACCAGCCCCGTCCGGCTACGCCGACGAGCATCTGCCCGCCGCCGCTCTTCGCCCGATGGATGTGCCAGTGGTTGCGGCAGCGCGGCTCGAAGGTCACGTTGGAAACGGAGACCTGCTCGCGCGAAATCGGGGCCAGGTAGCTGTTGCCGGTGAAATACTGTGCGAAGGCCGTATTCGGCTCGCCGATCGGGAAGATCATTTCGCGCTGGAAGGCGGCCCGGGCATCTTCGCCGGAGGTATCCTCCGCCCAGACCTCCTTGGCGAGACGGAATGCCGCCCACGCCTTGGGCCAGCCGGCGTAGAAGCCGATGTGGGTGATGATCTCGGCGATTTCGGTGCGGGTGATGCCGTTCTCCTTCGCCGACTGAAGATGGTAGGTCAGCGAACTGTCCGTGATGCCCTGGCTGATGAGCGAAGTGAGGGTTACCAGACTGCGGTCGCGCAGGCCGAGGCGGTCGGTGCGGCTCCACACCTGGCCGAAGAGCACGTCGTCGTTGAGTTCCGCGAATTTGGGCGCGAAATCGCCGAGCTGATCGCGCCCGGCCGTCTGTACGATTTTTTCCTGTGCCATAACGTTGAGTGTAAGAATGCTGAATAGTGAAATGAAAAGAATCCTGTTCATGACGGTTGCGTTTATTGCATGAAGTTGTCGATTCGGTTCGCCGGATTGAGCGGCAACTGGTCGGACAGCTCCAGCGATTCGATCATGTGCAGCGTTTCCTGCTTGTATTTCCGGAAGTGTTCCGAGTCGATATGTCTGTCGTAGGCCGCACGGCTTGCGTAGGTTTCGAGAATGGTGATGCGGCAGGGAGCCTCCCTTTCCTGCACGGCATACATGGTCAGCACGCCCGGTTCGGTGCGCAGGGAGACCTCGCCCACTTCGGCCGCGTGTTTTACGTACTCGTCGAGATACTGCGGATAAACCTCGATTTTCGACAGCCGCACGATGCCGTCGGGAGCCATCGGTTCTTTGGCGCACATGCCCGGCCGTTTCGCCTCTCCCGTGCCGCACGACAGCAGAACGGAAAGAAGTGCGATGCTTGAAATGATTCTTGTCATAGTCGTTCCGTTTTCCGGACAGTTTCTGTCCGTCGTTTCTGTTCTTTGTCGGGAACAAAGGTAGCGTATCGTACCGGAACCGGACCTAACCGTATGAGGGGAATTTATACCATTTTTACGGTTTTTTGGCGACGTCGTGTGCATCCGGTTTCCGGATGGTACGTCTTATCCGGAGACCGGTTGTGCCGGATTTTGGGGAATGAGGACCGAACGATTGCGGCCGTTGGGCCGGTTCGGTCCGGGCCGGATGGGACACGAATCGCACTCGTATGACCTGCTTCCGAATGCATTTTTCATAGGCTCCGAAAACGAAAAAACCTTACATATCATTGATACATAAGGTTTCTTTCTTCTTGTCGCCTTTTCTTTCGAAGGCCTCTGGAGCGGAAAACGAGATTGTTTGCGCCATAGAGAGCCGATTGAGGCTAATTGATTGTCGGATAATTTGATATGCATCTTGTTGCCATATTTTGTAATTCGGCGATTTAGCGGTTTTAGGCAACGAAATGCAGGCGTTGAGTTAACAAATCGTTAACCGAAATTATTAATCGGTTACCCCGTTACTCTGCTTGCTTTTTCTTGCAAAATATATTCTTTTTCATTGTATTGCGATATTCTTTATCTTGACAAGGGACTCATAACAAACTAATTTTGCAACCCTTAAAGTTACGTGTTATGAGAAGCACCTTTCGGATTCTGTTTTACGTCAACAAACAATGCGCAAAGGACGGCCGTGTCCCGATCTGTGTCCGGCTTACGGTCAACGGCAAAAGCACTTTCATATCGTCGCGCCTGACTATCCCGCTCGCCTTGTGGGATTCTGCGGCGAACAAGGCCACTGGTAAGAGTGCCGAGGCCCGGAATGTCAATGCCGAGTTGGAGCGCATCCGGGCCAAACTGCTCCACCACTATCAACGTATCTCCGACCGCGACGCCTACGTCATAGCCGAGCGGGTAAAGTTAGCCTACCTCGGTATGGGCGAGGAGTACGAAACGCTGTTGGAAGCGTTCGATAAATTCAACCGCGATTTCAAACAGCACGTCGGCGTGGATCGGGCCAGTCCACCTATCGCAAATACGACAACGTACGTAAACGGCTGGCCGAGCTTCTTTCCGACAAACTACATCGGGAGGATATTCCGCTGAAAGAGTTGACCGAAACTTTCATTACCGACTACGACCTCTATCTGCACGGTGAGAAGGGTTTGGCACCCTCGTGCGTTTGCATCTACACCAAACCGTTGAAGATGATCGTGACGAAAGCCCACAACGCCGGCGTTATCGCCCGGAATCCCTTTGCCGACTATCATCCGAAGAAAACGACCAAAGAGCGAGGTTATCTGATCGAATCCGAGTTGCAGGCGTTGATGAACCACAAATTCACGTTCGACGGTTACGGCAAGGTGCGCGATATGTTCGTCTTTTCCTGTTTTACGGGGATGGCTCATGCCGACGTCAAGGGGCTGACACAGGAGATGATTCAACGCTCATTCGACGGGGATTTATGGATTGTTAAGAAGCGGCAAAAGACGAGCACGCCGTTCGTAATCAAATTGTGCGGCATCACGAAGCGCATCATCGCCCGTTACAAACGTGAGGTCGCGGGAACGAACCTCGTACTGCTTGTGCCCGATATCGCCTACTGCAACAGGGTGTTGAAGAAAATAGCGGCAGAAGTCGGCATCGACAAGACGATAACCTATCATCAAAGCCGCCACACGTTCGCCACGACCAACGCGCTGGTGCAAGGTATCCGCATCGAAGTCGTCAGCCGGATGTTGGGGCACACGAACATCAAAACGACACAGATATATGCCAAAGTAACGGATGATATGCTGGCAAAGGTTTTCGACGAAATGGCCGACATCTATACAGCCTCGCATGATAAAAAGAGAAATAACAGTTGTTTGAGGTCTTCGGTATTCATACCGTCCGCCCAGCACATCGTGCCTCAAAGTATAGTGGAGCCAACTTGCGAGCAGAATCGTGATGGTCTATTTTCCCACACCGTCCTTTTGTGAGCAGACGCAGAAGAATACGGGTTGTTTATCCATAGGCAAAACGGGGTTTGAATATTTGTTTCCGGTATATCCATGATTGCAATATTTCATCGATAGCAGTACATCCGTGACAGACAGCTGTCATCGCATGATAGCAGGAGGTGCTGTCATTCATCTCGGGGTGTGAAGATAGTATCCCTCCGGAGGCTTTCGACGTATGTCGCATGGAGGCCGTTCCAGGCCGATCGAACGACTTGTTATCAAGCGAAAAGCGTTGTAATATTGCAGCCCGGAAAGCACCGCGAGCCGAGGGGTTCGATCCGTTGGTCGTACCTTGCGTCGTTTCGACGCATTTACCGTCGTCGGATGGTAGCAAGGTACACCTTGCTCTGCGAGGCCGGGTGCCGCTCCCGAGTCGCGCTCCCTTAAACCTTAACAGATGGAAGAACAGCACAAAGAGAGAAAAGTCAGTTACAAGTACTCGTTCCGGCTCGATGAGCAGCAGAATATCCGCTTCTGTCGGATGCTTGCAGAGGCCGGACTGGAACACAACCGCAGCCGGTTTATCGTCAAAAGAATTTTCGCCGAAGAGTTTCGCGTGGTGCGTATCGACCCGACCTTGGGCCGATATGTGACCCGTCTGAGCCAGTTTTACGAGCAGATACAGCGCGTAGGTAACAACTATAACCAGATCGTGCAGGCCGTCAACACGCATTTTTCGCACACGGCGATTCCGCGACAAGTGCTCCTTCTGGAGCGCCGCACGCGCGAGCTGAAAGCCCTTTCGGAGCAGGTCATCGCGCTCAGCCGCGAACTTTACGAGCTATGGTCGCGCGGATAACCGCCGGTGCTACACCGGCAGGTGCTCTTTATTACAACAAGGATAAGATCGACCGGGGCGAGGGCCGTTTTCTGGCGGCGTTCAATACGCCGATGCAGGTCACAGACGAGCGATATTTCGACATTCCTTTACCATGTTTTGATGAAAAACTTTATTTCATTTCTCCTGAATTATAGTGCTTTTAAGCCTCTGCTTTGTGCTCGTGACGTAGCGAACAACCCACAACATTCCTGACGTTCCATACATCCCTGACAAATATCGAGATACTTGGTTTTCCAGTCCGATATAGATTTGCGGGCAAAGGGCCATAGCGCTTCTGGGAGAATGCACCGCGGCAGGTTGAAGATTGAGACGTCCATACGCCAGTCCCGCAGCTCCAAAACCGTCTGCGTGAGTTCTGCCTGATAATCCATCGGATCGATCCAGACTGCTTTCCGGTTTTTGATCGTATATCCCGTGTATTCCAGTCCCATCAGCGATATGAATTCGACAAACGGCAGATTGCGGTAGATAAAATCCGGCAACTTCGGTAACCGGAGATAGTTCATCTTGGTAATGACTACCCGCAATTCGATTCCGATATCATAGCGTCCAAGGTTATACAAGCCGAGCATTGTCTCCTCGAAAGAGCCTTTCACCTGCGTGATAGCATCGTGGTCGCCCGCATAATCGGCATGGAGTGGAATGCCGAGAAGTATCTTTTCCGTATCGCATTCGGCGAGTTTTCGGGCATACTCCTTGTCAGCGAATGCCCGTCCGTTCGTCAGCAGGTGAATTTCGGTTTCCGGCAGTTTCAAACGAATATGGCGAAGCAGCTCGAACAGCCGGTCCCCGAGCAGGGTCGGTTCGCCTCCCGTAATTCCGAGCGAACGCAGTTCCCGCGGAGCGGAGTCGATCAGAGCCATGTTTTTCTGAAAATAGCCGTCGAGATCGTTTCGCAGCAAAGGCGGCTGGCAGCACATGACGCAACGGTTGTTGCATTGTGAAGTAATGAACAGCGCGTTGTCGTTGGACTTTATGTCGATCGTATCTCTCATTATCCCCGTGTTCCCGTGATCCAATTTTTGAAAATCGGCAGTACCTCTTCCCTACGATCCGCCAGCAGGCCGAAGATGTGTTCGATAATCGCCTTGTGTTTCCGGCAGAAGGTCGAGGTCGGCCGGAATCCGTACATATCGCCCTGCGTGGAGTAGTTCCTCACGGGATCGGCCCCGCAAATCGACTGAAAAGCGCAATCGGCACAACCGGCAATGCATTCTGTCGCCCATAGGCGGGAAATCTCCTGCGCTTTGCGGCCGTAGAACAAATCTTCGTACCGATCCGTTACCGATCCCAACCGGAATGTATAATCCCGAAATTCGGCCAGCATTCGGGATTCATCGGAAGCATAGACATATCCGTCATAATTATACACGACTACCCCGTTGATAATTCCGGCTGGAGATTGCAGATCAACGAATCCGATCGGGAAAGGCGTCAGAATCTTACGTAGGATCAGCGTTGCAAACTCCTCGACGAACATCTCGCCAGATTTATTGAGTTCGATGATATAATCCAGCGCTTGTTTGTAAAATTCAATGAAACGATCGTAATAAGCAGTCCAATCGGCATTGTCTTTCGCCAGTCCGTAAGGATTGAGCGCCCGAATGAAGATACTGTGAAATCCGGTTTCCCGATAAGCATCGATAATTTCCTGCGGGTAGCCGAACGAATACTCCGAGGTCGTCATCAATGCGGAAACCCGGCTTTCGCCCAATTCTTCGCGAGCCTTTGCAATACCGGCAACAACACGCTGATAGCTGTCCGTTTTTCCCCGGTTGTGGTTGTGCAGGTACAGCGGGCCATCAAGCGAAGTCGAGATAACCGCGCCATATTGTCTGCACAAATTGAGCAATTCGTCCGTCAGATTGACACTATTGGTACAAATTACATAGGTAAGTTTACGGTTTTCGGTCAGATTCTTCTCTTCGGCATATTCGATGGCCCGGCGGATGAGATGCGGGACCAACGTAGGCTCGCCTCCCTGAAACTCCATTGTCAGGCAAGGGGACGGAGAACGAAACATCAGATCGACGGCATGCAGGAGCGTCTGTTCGCTCATATCATACTCATTCCGGCAACTTTCCTGACTGGATGCCTGACAATAAATACAGTTCTGGTTACAGCGAAGTGTCAACACAAAGATATGCAGCGCAGTAAAATGATCGAGAAATGCCTTGCGGGTAGCCAAACGGACCGCCATCGTGTCAATCAGCCGGGGCAATGGTTTTTCGCAAATAAAGAATGAAGCTGTCAGATTCTTGTACAATTCCTCTTCCGGAAGCACCTTCCGATCGACGATGCGTTGTACGCTGCCGCGGGGCAACAGCAGGTAGTCCCCAAGGTCATTGGTCAGCAACTCCTGATTGCGGAAAGCATGAAACCGGAACGGCAGCAGGTAATACATCGTCAATCGTTGAATTCGAACTCGACAAAATCGTCGCTGTTGGCGAAAGCCTTGGCATAAAGAATGTTCCGCAGGTCTCGGGTTTCCGAAGCGATGATCGCCCGGTTTTTATAATCGACAAAATCGGCGCTCAATTTTTGCCGCATTTTATCGAACGTCTCCTGCGTGATCGGATTCGGGGCAGAGAAAACGATCGTCTGAATGGTCGTACCGGGGATATTTCGTCGGGTGATTACATAATCGCCACCCCACCAATATAATACTTTATCGATAACAGATTCGTCATAAATCGACCTATCGACATCGAGCACGACCTCGCCTTGCGGATTTAATTCAATGTCGGTCATTTTATTTTTTCAGAAAATAAAATGTTTGCATATCGACTTTTCCCGTAGCATCTATACCTATACTATCTTGGAACTTCTTCAATGCAGTTTCCATCGTGTCGTCGAACAATATCTCTCCCTTGACAAAGGGTTTTTCGAGAAAACCTTTGTCAATGAGAATATTTTTCAGTTGAGTTGCATCCGTACCCCGCATTCCCCGCTCCAGTACCCGATCACCCAGATTGTAGATCTTCGGAATCCATGTTCGCAATTTGGCAATCGTGGCATTTCCGGCAATACCGTCCTGCGATAAACCTGCATCTTTCTGGAAAGCCATGACTGCACTTCGGACATCTGAATCGTAGACTACATAACCCAAATAGTTCGTATTGACGGACGATCGTGCGATGTATTTGTGTTTGATCAACAAATCGGTCAATGCTTTGACATCCGCACCGTAGGAATTTATTGATAATGTTCTCGATCCGAGGATATAGTCGGCTGGCGACACGGTCGATGCTGACGTATTACCGGATGTAGTAGTGGACGAATAATGGGAATAATGAGATGATCCCGATCGATGAGAACTATGTGACCGGTGCGAACTGTGGCTGCGATGTGAGCTGTGACTCCGATGTCCTGCCAAAGTATAGGTATCGTCTGAATTCAGATGCAACAGCATTTTAACGCTTTCGTTTTTAGAAGATCTGTCATATTCGTCCGAAACATCGTCGGGCGGATTGTCTGAAAACCGGTAGGTCGGCATCGCTTCAGCTCCGTAAGTGTTCGCTAAGGTTGCCATGGACGAAACGATGACTCCTTTAAGGAGCTTTTTAAAGTGTGATTTCATAAATGAAACATAGAAATTATAACACAAATATACAATAAATGATTTATTATCGACATAAAAATCTTGTAAAATAAACCGTTCTCACTATCTTAAAATCATTATGTTTTAAATACCGGCAACGTGAATATTTCGAAGAATCGTTAAAATGAATCACCTTCGCATTTATCGCTATCAAGCCGAAAAGCCGATATGCATAAACGAAATACGGGAAAAACGGTTTTGTTCCTTCCTATTCATCTCTTCGATAAAAATAGCATAGAGCGTCCGAAACTGGACACCACGACGAAAGCCATCGAACGCATCGGGGCATTATTCCACGATCCGAAGCACGCGAGGTATCAAAAGCAGATCGCAGACTTACGGGACGAGATAGAGACCAAAGACAAAAGGTATTAAGAGCCTGCAACGGGAAATACAGGCCAGGCACGATAAAGAGGTCGCCGATCTTAAACAGGAAGTTCAACAGATCGTGAAAGCATTGATGTGCGTCGATGACCTATATCCGGACGTAAAGGGGCTGTTGAAATAGGAAAACTATTGATTGTAAGAACATCGGACTTGGACAAGAAGGGAACCAAAACGTTATCTACGATGCAGCCTTACCGATACACGGGAGAGCTGCACTCGACAAAGTATAATCATACGTTAAGGGCCAACGATGTTGTCCTGCAACTCAAACCCGACGAGGACGGCCCGGCGGATTCCGGTTCACCATAAACGGAGAAGACTGCGATGTGTGGCTCAAACAGCAAGGAAAGGAGTTCTATCAGAAAATCGGGATAAATATCGAACCAAGGCAAAACAAAAGAAATAAATATAGCGTTGGAAATTAAATATATTTGGCCTATGCAATAATTTGGCATACCAATTTGCTATCTTTGGCAGAGGAATTAAAAAGTATGGCATCGGATCTTTTCAAAAAGTACATTTGGTTGGCCGACACGATCCGTCGGGCTGGGTCGATTACGTTCGTTGAAATCAACGAACGCTGGCAGCGCAGTACGCTGTCGGGCGGAAAACGGTTTGCGTTACGAACATTTCACAACCACCGCGAGGCGATCGAAGAACTATTCGGCATTCGCATCGCCTGCGACGAACGAACAAATCGCTACTACATCACCGACAGCGACGATCTGCAACGCGACAGCATGGCGAATTGGTTGCTCGACAGTTTCTCGGTTAGCAACATGTTGCGTGATACCCAATCGCTGCGCAGCCGCATACTGATAGAGAATATCCCCTCATCGAAAAGTTTTCTGACCTATATTTTGGAGGCGATGCGCGAGAACCGGCAGATCGGCGTTACCTACCAGCCTTTTTACGGGGACACACCGTTTGAGTTGACGCTTCGCCCGCTTTTCGTCAAACTCTACGAACGTCGCTGGTATCTCTATGCCGATAAACCGCATGAAGCGAAAATCAAACTCTACGCACTCGATCGGATGCAGGCGGTTCGGTTGACCGAAAAACGTTTTACGCCGCCCGCCGATCTCGATCCCGGGGATTATCTGTCCGGCGCCTTCGGCGTGGCTGTTTACGATGACATCAAACCCTGTACGATCCGAATCCGCGCCTACGGCGACGGGCCGAAATACTTGCGGACACTGCCTCTGCACGATTCGCAACAGGAGATCGAAACGACGGTCGATTATGCCGATTTCGAATATCGGGTCGCTCCTACTTACGAGTTTTACCGGGCTGTATTGGCACAGCACATCGATATTGAGGTACTGTCGCCGATCGCCGTGCGAAATGAAACAGAGCGGATCATCGACGAGATGAATCTTCTCTATTCACGGCATAAGCGGCGTATGATCTTTCTCGATTTCGATGGCGTACTCAACACCGGGCGGCATATTGCCGCGCTGAAAAGAGCCGGCAAACCGTTGTCGGATAAATACGGCTATCTGTTCGATCCCGAATCAGTCGCCAATTTGGGCACGATCATCGACGCGACAGGGGCATCGGTCGTTATCTCCTCCTCGTGGAAATTCGAAGGAGCGGAACGTATGGCGGAGATGTGGCGCGAGCGCCGTTTGCCCGGCCGAATGATCGACATCACGGAAGAGTGTATGACAGCCGAGGAAATCCGGGCAATAAACCCCGACTTCGACGATCCCGAAATGTTTATCGGCAAAGGCAACGAGATCAAGCATTGGCTGCTTGAGCATATGGCCGAAGGATACCGCTACGTTATTCTGGATGACGAACCAGATATTTTATCCGAACAGCGACCGAATTTTATCCGGATCGATCCCGAGCGCGGCATCACGGAAGAGGATGCGCGGCGAGCGATTGAGATTTTGAATCATTAAATTAAAGAGATGACTGCAAAAACGAACCGGCAAAAACCGGCTGAGGCAGCGATTGCCGTTCCGATCGTCCGATACGACGGGAGTGAATACACGTTGCAAAACGAAGAGCAGTTGCAGGTTTGCATCCACAAGTCGTTGATTACTGACAACGGGCTGACTTTCGACTTGCAAAACCGCCTGCTCATCCCGGAGAGTCTTTACGACATCTGGTTCGGACGCGCGCGCGAAGAGCAGCGGCGTAAGGCGGAAAAATATCTGTGGAAGGTCTACTCGGAGCATATTCCTCTTTTCTGGCATCATCGGAAACAGATTCTCTCCGACCCTAAGCTCTTCGTTACCGAAACGCCGCTTAGGGCCTATGGCTTCGGAAAAATTTGCCTGGGAATACTTGTTAAGGCATGGATCGACTATCCGAACACCTTTTGCAAACCATGCCCGAAATGCAAGGGGCGATCGCTTGTCTTCAGTTTCAGCGGTTCGCCCATGAGCGGAATGAGTTCCCACTCGGTACACTGCCTCGATTGCGGTACGGTTACCTCCGGAATAAGTGGCGGTGAGTTCGGAGCCTTCCGCGCAGCAATAAGGCATATTGTCCAGACAAGCCTCGTATCAGACTATTCAGGTGCACAATTGTTAGACGATGTAATTACTCGGCTTAAATCTTTATGAATAAAACTTATTCCCGAGGCCGATTCGGGAGGGGAGATAATTTTGGAGAAAGAAACTTTAAAAAACTACCAATTATGACAAATTTGCGACGAAGGATTCGTGATAAAAACTTTTTGGAATCATTGAATAATGGATATCTAAGACTACTTTTGAATTACATTATCGGAGACGAAGAATTAGATATTCAAATTCGGGATAACTATATTAACGTTTACTATAAAGGAGGAAACATCCTGCGGATTCGCGGCGAGAAGAGCTTCGAATTCGATGAGTTTTACTTTTATGACGATTGTAAAACGGAAAGAAAAACACATCTTCTTAATGCTGCTAAAGAAAAAGATCCTGTTGCTATAAAAAAGATAAAGGAGTTGCGGGATCGTAAAAATAAACTTATCGGCCTCATCAAGGACGGCAATTATTCCGACTATTTTTCGGAAGCGAAAAAAGTTATGGATTCATGGTGGAATTCTATGGAAAAGATCGGTATCGCTCATAATGAAAAAAAAGTGCAGCATCAAATATCGAGACATAATAAAGGCCAAGATTCAGATTATACCGTACTGGATTTAGAATATCAGGTAAGCACCAAATCGGAATTCTGTTATATCGGAGGACGACCGAAGAAAACAAGCCCAAGATTCGATATTATTGCCATTCATAATAAAACCGGCGAGCTATGTATTATTGAACTTAAAAAAGGACTGGGTGCAATAAATGGGAAATCGGGAATAGAAGACCATTGTGAGAGTTTTAAGTATACTATTGGCCGAGATGAACAAAATCTATTTTTAGCAGAGATGAAAGACTTGTGCGATCAAAAATGTAAATTGGGTTTGATTGATAGTAGTATTACTATTAAAAATACGCCGCCGAAATTTGTATTCGCCTTTGCTGGAACTACCCAAGAATACGAAATATTCATGCAAAGATGTCGTAAAGAAAATTTTTCGGGCAAAATAATATACTTAAATGACTTTAAGTTATTAGATACATGCAAATAACCATCCACCGCGGCATCGACCAGATCGGCGGGTGCATCACCGAAATCCGGACCGCCCGGTCGAAAATTCTGATCGATCTCGGACATAACCTTCCCAAAGGCAACGGCCCGTCGGAAGACCGGTTCGACAATGCCGGGGCCATTGCACAACTGTGCGAGGGATGCGATGCGGTATTCTACACGCACTATCACGGCGATCACGTGGATTTATTCCGGCATGTGCCGGAACGGGTCGATCAATATATCGGGCCGTTAGCCAAAGCCGTAATGCGCATCCGGCTGGAACACCTGACGCATGTTCCGGGCGAGAAAGAGCGACGGGAAGCCGATTTGACGGCCGTCGAGCGATTCAAGACCTACGAACCCGCCCGTTGTATACGGGTCGGAAAAGATATTCGGATTACGTCCTATTTCGTCAGTCACTCGGCAGCCGACGCCTATATGTTTCTCGTCGAGGCCGACGGCAAACGGATTCTGCATACGGGCGATTTCCGGCAGCACGGCTATTTGGGGAAAGGACTGCTGCCGACGCTCGAAAAATACATCGCACCGCAAGGTATCGACGTATTGATTACCGAGGGAACGATGCTCGACCGCAACGAGAAGAAAATCGTCCACGAGAACGACCTGAAACGACAGGCTATTGAGTTGATGAAACGCTACAAAAACGTCTTCGTACTCTGCTCCTCGACGGATATGGACCGGTTGGCGACTTTTCACCGGGCAAATCGGGAAATGCGTAACCGTCCGTTCGTATGCGACGGCTATCAACAGCGGATTCTGGAATCGTTCGCCGGTCATGCCGGGGTGAAAAGCCCGCTTTTCAAATTCGATCACAAGGTTTACGGTTCCGACGAACGGAATGAAAAACTGCGGAAATGGATGTTGGATACGGGATTCACGATGTTGCTGCGCACCGGCCCCAAGTATCGGCGGTGGGTCGACACGTTGCTACCGGAACTGAATCCGGATGAAACCCTATTAATTTACTCGATGTTCCGCGGCTATATTCTTCCGACGCACGAAGCCTATAATCCGGATCTGAAGGCATTCGTCGCCCGGTTTCCGCACTCTGAATACGTGCATACATCGGGACATGCGACAACCGATACGCTGGCCGCCGTTTGCCGCACGGTCCCTCCGCATACAGCAATCATTCCGATCCATCGGGATAAAGGCTCCGATTTCGCCTCGCTCGACATCGGAGACGAACTGCGGTCGAAAATCGTTACGGCTTCACAAACGATCGACGGGATAGATTTCCTCGTAAAATAGTCGGGCCGAATCCGTTTTTACACTCCGCTGTGCAACTTTTCTGCACAGCGGATTTTTTATTTTGCAGTAAAAAGAAACGACAATGCTGGATATTTATTGGAAAGAAGGGAAAATGGGCTTTCAGACCGAACAGGGTGTGCATCTCACAACGGCCCGGTGGCGATATGCGGAACGGCTCGACGACCAGACGGGAATCGTTTGCGATGGGGCCGGGTATGCACTGTTACGAATCCATCCCCGGCGCCTGATTCCTCTCGACTGCGAATGTGCGGATCGGTACGGTACCGGTCTGGTACGAATTCGCCGCAATGGGAAATACGGATTACTCGACCGGGACGGTCAAATCATTATTCCGGCCGAATACGATATGCTGACCCGCCATTACGGACAATTCAACATCATCGGCCGGCAACGAAAATACGGATTGCTGAACCGACTCGGTGAATGGGTGCGGCCGCTCGTTTACGATGCGATCCTGCCCATAAGCCAGCGGGGCAATAACCGTTTCGCCTGTATTCGCCGCGGCAAAACCGAATTTTTATAGTCGGTTATGCTTTGGAACAGTTGCATACACAACCGCCCATGCCATTTTTTCGCATATCACACCCCTAACTTTGCCGAAAAGCAATGGAATGATGGAAGAACGGACTTTGATGCAGGATATCTGCGAAGTGGTGCAGTTGGCAAATGGTTCGCACTTATCGGACGATTTCTGGGGCAACGCGACACCTCTCCTCGAGCGTTTGGGGCGGCGACTCGATCTGACGCCCGTGCAGACGATGTTGTTCGCCGTATTGATTGAGTTGTCGGACGACCGAAAGATCGTATTGAAGCAGCTTGCCGAATTTCTCGGCTGCCGCAAAGTCGAGCTGCTGAACCATGCGGCCGATTTCGAGGAATTAATCCGTCGACAGCTTATTCGCCGACGGCGTAGCGGATCGGCCGAACCGGATACCTACCGCATCCCGAAAATGGTACTCGAAGCGTTGCAGGCCGGAAAGAAATTCACTCCGCCCCCGATCTGCGGCCTTACGATCGACCAATTTTTCGTGCGACTGGGGAAATTAATCAGTTACACATCCCAACAGGAGATGTCACAAACGGAACTCGCCGAAGAGTTGCAACAATTAATCGACCGAAACCAGCAGTTGGAATTTTGCTGCCGTTTTCGGGAAATTGCACAGTCTCTCCATATTTGGGATACGCTTGTCTTTGCACAATGCTGCAATCTCTATGTAAATAATCGGGACGACCATATCGGCTGGCATGATATAGAGGTACTTTTTGATGACGAATGGGCTGCACGTTGCGAGAAAGACGCGTTGCTGGCCCGTTATAGCGAGCTGTTCGACCTAAACATCCTGGAAAATGCCCCGGACAGCGGCATGTTCGGCAACCGCGAAGCGTTCCGCCTGACCGACAAAGCGAAAATAACTCTCTTTTCCGAAATCCTGATCCAATTACAGGCTCCGCGCAACCGGAAAGAGTTGATCATAGCCTCCAGCCTTACTCCGAAAAAACTCTGGTTCAATCCCGGAGAGCAGGCGAAAATTGACCGGCTGGGGCTTTTACTCGAAGCAGAGCGATTCAATGCTGTCAGGCAGCAGCTATGGCAAAACGGTATGCGTCAGGGTTTTGCCTGCCTGTTTTACGGTTCGCCCGGTACGGGGAAAACCGAGTCGGTTTATCAATTAGCACGGCAAAGCGGCCGGGATATTATGCAGGTCGATATTTCGGAAACAAAAAGCATGTGGTTCGGCGAAAGCGAAAAACGCCTCAAAGAGATTTTCGACCGCTATCGCGGCTATGTGCGCGACTGCGACCCAGCTCCGATTCTGTTGTTCAACGAAGCGGATGCTGTATTGGGCCGCCGACGTACGACGATGGGCGGCTCTCGACCAAACCGAAAATGCAATGCAGAATATCCTATTGCAGGAGATCGAACGACTCGACGGCATCCTGATCGCTACCACCAATTTGACACAAAACCTTGACCAGGCTTTCGAGCGCCGATTCCTCTATAAAATCAAATTTTGTCGCCCGACGTTCGAGACCCGTCGTGCTATCTGGCAAACGATGTTGCCGTCGTTAAAGATCACCGAAGTCGAAGAACTGTCCCGCATGTTCGACTTGAGCGGCGGTCAGATCGAAAACGTTATCCGCAAATACACCGCCGATTATCTTTTCACCATGGAACCGGATGCCGAACAAGATGCGTCTTTACTGGACAATCTCTATTTTTATTGTCGAGAGGAGTTGCACTATGATTCCGCATCCCGAAAAAGAATCTGGTATTGATTTATTCAGTATATTTGCAATATGAGTTCTTTTTCAAGGTAAGATACCGTGCAATACGGCGCAAAAGATCAGTTAGCAACTCGTTAACCGCTACAAACGAAAAATCCTCACAACTCGCTGATTGGCTTGTCGCAAGGATTTAATCGCCTGTTTTAGAGCGGAAAACGGGACTCGGACCCGCGACCTCAACCTTGGCAAGGTTGCGCTCTACCAACTGAGCTATTTCCGCAAAACGCAGTAACTGGCTGGTTTATTTGGTTTTACGGCCATATTTCCGAAGATGTTTTACCTCGTTTTTCGCATTGGTTAAACGGATGGTTAAACATTTGCGTCTGTCTGCTGGTTTGTAAATGATTGTTAATTAGAGAATTGTTTGATAGGCTAAATAAGTTCTGTAACACGTTCTTTCTTCCATTGGCATAGTGAGTTTATGGTTTTCAAATAAAAACCTCCCGACCCAAAAGGCCGAAAGGTCGTATCGTGTCTTACACAGATAATTGCTTAACTATAACTCCACCGAACGCTACTTTGCAAACTGCATCAGATAGTTTTCGCAGAATCTCGCTAACGGGAATTTCATTACCTCGTTCCGTCCGTCGGGTGTGGTGTAATGAAATAATATAGTGTTCGCTCTAACAAGGCAGTCAAATAAATTTACCGTTTCGCTCATGCCCTCCATCTTCATCTCGTTGGCGATTATTATTCCTATTATATTTATCTCTTCAAGGTCGCTTTTCCACCCGATTATTCATTGCTTGTTCTTTACAAGTGCGATTTCGACGGGTTTATTTATGTCCGCTGTTTCGGGAGAGAAAACAAAGTAAAACATTTCGGGATAAATCTCATTTTGGGGTTTTATGACAATTAAGCCTATTCCCTCTGTCTTGCTCCATTCGACCAACTTGCAAATAGCTTGTTTATCCTCTCATGTTTTGGTCATTCATTCTGTTTTCGGTTGTTTGTATCTGTTCATTTTAGCTAAAATTTAATCGTTATTTATCTTTATAAAGATAAGATTATTAGTGGAATAAACAAAATAAGAAAGTGACAAACTCTGCAAAAGGGTCTTATAGATTAACCTTTTTACAAAGTCTGTCACTCGACGTGCTATTCTTTGGTTTTATTTACGGGTATAATAATTTGTCGTTTCCTCTTGTTCGCCGTGTTCATAAAGTACCAGCGAACTATTTGTTAATTCGTTGATAGTTATCTCGGCCCAACCATCATCCCCATCATATTTTATTTTTAGGGTTTTCCCATTCACCGTATAAGTGAAATTATCCGCACCGCCATCAAACGTGTCTTTGCCTGTTCCATCTTCATTAAAGATGAGTCCATGATTAGCCTCTGAACAAGTAGAATCAAATTCATGTTTATCCCCGTTGTAGATTTCGTACCCTACTTCGCGGGTGTGTCGCCATGTTCCGACAATCGACGCATCTTTGTCATCATCATCGGAACAAGCCGAGAAAGAAACTACCGCAAACATAGCGGCCACAATAAGAAACAACTTTTTCATAGTTGCAATAAGTTTAGGTTGTCGCCCCAGCACCAACGCGACGGTTAATGTTTGATTTTTAAGAAACAGAAAGCGTGGTGCTGAAAACTTACTTTAGAATTGCAGGTCGTAGGAAACCTTGATGATAAAATAAACTTTCAGAAGAAGAGCAGGATAGCGCAACGAAAGGTGTATGATGTTGATTTACAGTCAATAGTGCGCTAAATTACATCGTGTGGAAATTGTCTGGCAGCGGTTTTACGGCCTATTGCGGGATAAGAATCGTTACCAGATCATTACGCGGAATTCACTTCGTTGTTGGTATGTAACATGTTCTTTTACTGTGTTTTGCGTAATTTTACATCTTGACAAACGACCCGACAGGTATTAATTTTGTAACCAAAAATCGGGTTATTATGCGAAGCACGTTTCGGGTCTTATTTTATGTGAAGAAAGGCAGCGCCCGCCCCAACGGCGATCTGCCCTTAATGTGTCGTCTTACAGTAGACGGCGAGATCAAACAATTCAGTTGCAAAATGGATGTTCCACCGCGTTTGTGGGACGTGAAGAACAGCCGCGCCATAGGCAAGAGCGTCGAGGCCATGCAGATCAACTTTGCCGTGGACAAAATCCGCGTCGAGGTGAACCGCCGTTACCAAGAGCTGATGCAGTCGGACGGTTACGTTACTGCGGCCAAACTGCGTGATGCCTACCTCGGTATCGGTGTGAAGCAGGAAACGCTCTTGAAACTCTTCGAACAGCACAACGTCGAATACCGGAAAAAGGTGGGTTTCAGCCGAGAGGTCGCCACATGGAAAAAGTACTGCTGCGTGTGCAAGCGCGTGCGGGAGTTTCTCGCCCATACCTACCACCGGGAGGATATACCGCTGAAAGAACTGAACCTTACGTTTATCAACGATTTCGAATATTTCCTACGCACGGAGAAGAAATGCCGTACCAATACCGTATGGGGCTACATGATCGTCTTGAAACATATCGTCGCCATCGCCCGCAACGACGGCCGTTTGCCGTTCAATCCCTTTTCGGGCTATATCAACTCACCCGAAAGCGTGGACAGGGGTTACCTCTCGCAAGAGGAGATCAAAGCCGTAATGAACTATAAAACGGCCAACAAGGCCCATGCGCGTATCCGCGATCTGTTCGTCTTTTCCATCTTCACCGGGCTGGCCTATGCCGACGTGAAGAACCTGACCACGGACAACCTGCAAACGATGTTCGACGGTGAGCTGTGGATCATCACGCGGCGCAAGAAAACCAATACCGAGAGCCGCATCCGCCTGCTGGATATTCCTAAACGCATCATCGAGAAATACGCGGATCAGCGGCTCGACGACCATGTCTTTTATATGCCCTGCAACTGTCATTGCAACGACATTCTGCGCGAGATCGGCAAGCATTGCGGCATCAAAAACAAACTGACCTTCCACCTCGCCCGTCACACCTTCGCTACGACTATCACGCTTTCGCAGGGTATGCCTATCGAAACCGTCAGTCGTCTGTTAGGGCATACGAATATCAAGACCACCCAAATCTACGCGAAGATCACCAATGAAAAGATAAGCCGCGACATGTCGGCGCTTACCGAACGCCTCGGCGACCAGTACCGACTGGCAGAGTAATAGCCCTTCCGCCCTTGTGCGCCCTTCGGGATTTATGGAGGATCCCGAAGGGCGCACAGGGGCACGGGCTTGCGGGCTGTCGGTTCTCTTTCATCGGCTCCCCTGCTGACGGATACGACGGCGGCACTGTCACCCACCCATCGGCCGCTTCGCGCCCGCGCCTTTTTACAAAAGGCATAGCCTATTAGGGCATTTTCTTTCCGCATTGCTCCGCAACGAGGCGGCCGGAACGGACGCCGCCATGTCGGGACATGTCGAGCGGAAGATTTCGCCCGCCAATGTCATAACGACACTTACCTACCTGAACCAAGAGTTAATCGAATTTCCCAAAGGAGTTGCCAACCGCACCGAAGCGATCCAGCACCGTCTGGACAATGCAGGGCTGGAGCGCAAGATCGGAAAGAACCAAGTGCGGGCGTTGCGTGTCGTAATGTCCGGAAGCCCCGAAGATATGAAGCGCATCCGGCAGGCCGGACAGTTGGACGCATGGGCCAAGGATTCCTGCGGCTGGCTGCAAAAGACCTTCGGAAAAGAGAACGTCGTGTCGGCAGTTTTGCACATGGACGAGAAAACGCCGCATATCCACGCGACCGTTGTGCCGATCACACGGGGCGAACGCCGGAAAGCCAAGCTGGAGCGGGAGAAGAACGCCCGAAGCGGAAAGAGAACCTACCGCACCAAGAAAGACCGTCCCCGCTTGTGCGCCGACGATGTGATGGCGAGGGACAAACTCAAAGCTTACCAGACCACCTATGCTGAGGCGATGGCCAAATACGGACTACGACGCGGCATCGACGGATCGGAGGCAAAACACATCTCCACACAGCAGTATTACCGCGAGGTGTTCGTCCGTAAAAATGAAATGGCTGAACAGATCGAAGCGATGATCGGACAGAAAGAAACGCTGACGGTAGATATTGCCGCACTCCAAGCACAGCAACGAGCCGCGCAGACGGACTGCAACGCCATCGACGAACAGCGGAGGAAGAAGAACGAAGAGCTGGCAAAGGCTGAAACGGAATTGGCGCAGATGCGGCGGGAGATCAAGACCGACAAACTGAAAGGTGTGGCGGTCGATGCCACGGCGAAAGCCGTCGAGCGGATCGGAGCGTTATTCCACGACCCGAAGCCCGCACGGTATGAAAAGCAGATCGCAGACTTGCGGGACGTGATAGAGGGTAAAGACAGAGATATTAAGAACCTGCAACGGGAAATAGCAACGATACAGGCCGAACACAATAAAGAGGTGGCTAATCTTAAACAAGAAGCACAACAAGTCATAAAAGCCCTGATGCGCGTCGATGAGCTGTGTCCCTATGTAAAGGGGCTGTTGAAATGGGAAAACTATTGCAAGGATGTCGGGCTGGACAAGGAGCGGACCAAAGCGTTGTTTACGATGCAACCCTACCGATACACGGGAGAACTGCACTCGATAAGGTATAATCATACGTTTCGGGCCAACGAAGTAGTCCTGCAACTCAAACCAGACAAGGACGGGCCGAGCGGGTTTCGGTTCACCATAAACGGGAAAGACGATGATGTATGGTTCAAACAACAGCGAAAGGAGTTTTACGAGCGGATAGGAATCGACATCGACAGGACGGAGCAAAGGCAGGGAATGAAGATTTAGCCACGAGCGGGACGGAACCCAAAGGCCGTCCTGCTTTGTTTTTCTATCAAAATAGATGGCCCCAAATTGAAATAACATTGTTCAATGTCAATATTGATTTTCAGGAACTTTTTGGCGTAATTTGTGACTGTTTTTACATGAGTGTTGTTCAATGTGAAAATTATTTTCTATTTTTGTCTTGTCGCGCAAGCGGCAGACATACAGAAAGTGTTTTCGCACTGTCCTAATCTGAAAATGTGGCAATTTTCAACGAATCAAGGACAACGAACGGCACTCATTTCTTGTTAGCATATGGCAAGGCGTATTTTTGTGCGCCTATATCCCATATCTATCAAGTGTGGGGTATTGCATCTTCGTTTATTTGATTCGGGTTCGCCACAACCTTCAGATTGATAAACGAAATCGGCTCCACACTTTCTTTTTGCTATTACCCAGCCATACAGGAGCCGAGTGGCATTGATAAATCAACGTATTATGAGAGCAGAAACACAGTATGAAGATTTTATTGGCACGGTGGCGGCCGATTTCAATGCCGACGATTCGTTTGTCGAATTTTGCCGAGCAGTCGACATTGATCTTAACCGATATAAACCAGTCGGATTCCGATTCCATTGCAGTTATGGGAAATTCGATACGGCAATTCATTGTCAAGATTTGCATGAAGCGAAACCATATCTTGTCGAATTGAAATTTAAATGCGAGCCTATCGAGGTGTTTTTCCATTTATTCCGTGCATTGCAGGTGGTGGCATATGATCGCACTTGTGGAGAATATACAGAGTTGCCGATTGAAAAGTCGTTTGTACTCGAATAATTAATTATTAAATGTTGTTATTATGAAAAAACTTTGGTTGGTAGGATTGGTTGCGGTTATTTTGTGTAATTGTAGTAAAGAAAACGACGGAAACAGCGGGTCGTTACCGCCATTACCTGATCCGGATGATGTTTGTTCGGCGATGGATAATATTGAATTTATGAATTTTTGCTATGAAAAATTCGATGCGAATAAGGATGGTAAAGTATCGGTAAGAGAGGCTGAGGCTGTGCGGGAAATAGATTTTGATTATGGTGAAGGAGTAAGTGGTTCGTTAAAAGGAATTGAACGCTTCCCTAATTTGGAAAGATTAGATTGCCGTAGTTACAACCTTGGGTCGGGTGATCGTTATTATCCATTTTCTTTTGTGAAATTGGATCTTCGGTATAATAAAATGCTGAAATGTTTGTGGTTACATACATGTCTCAATCTTGTAACATTGGATTTAAGTCGGAATATAATGTTGGAGGAGATACAGGTATATGAGTGCAATGTGCTAAATACTTTGATACTTCCAGAAAATTTGAAAAAAATCAGTGGAAGTGATTGTCCGAAATTACAGAAAATAATATGTTATGCAAAAAATCCTCCCAAAGATTCTGATCCCTATTATTATTTACGCTTCCCGGAAGAATGTGTTGTTTATGTTCCGGCCTCAAGTGTGGAAGCGTATAAGACAACAACGCTTTGGATGAAACTTGACATTCGGCCTTTGAACTAAAAGAAAAAACCGAACTTTCAAAGTTCGGTTTTTTCATAGGGTTTTTCCAGTTACAATCTAAATAAATTTGGATCAAAGGTTTTGGTTAAATCTGTTTTTCTTTCATTTACAATACATTGCGATTCTTGATTAGTTTCCCGACCAAAGATCAAGCACGATGTCCCGGACACCTTTAGCTCTCTTGAAAGCCGAGATATCAGAACCCGTAAAAATCCTTTGGTAAACAGACTTTCCACAGCGGTCAGTATCCTGCCGCATGTTTCTGTATTGTTTACAACGGCGAGAGGAGCAATCTATTTTGATTTCACATCCTAGATTCGGCGGATGATCTACACGACAAATACCGTCGAGGGATACCATTGGCAAATTCGTAAAGTCACTAAAAATAAAAGGCATTTTCCCTTCGGATACGGCCCTCGAAAAACTCGCCTACCTATACACAAATCCGTCGCAAATAGACGATGCCCATTACAAACTGGGGACAGACCGCACAACAACTCGCAATCCGATTCAATGATCGGTTTTCTATCATGTAAATATGGAAAAGATCCCAAAATAGCATTAAATTTACGAAACAATTTCGGGATTGCTAATGATCCCAAAATCGCTCCGAAAAACCATTGACACATTTTGATTTACGCTCCCTTACTTTATATTTCACTCCTGCCAAAAGTATGTTTGGCAGGAGTTTTTATGTTTACAAAATTAGTTAAGACAAGGAATTTACTTTGAAAACCAAAGAGATTTTCGTATCTTTGATGTAGTCTGAGAGAGTTTAATTGACTACGAGCAGATTATGAAGGACTCGCATGAGAAAAGCTAACGGATAAGAAAAAGGGAAGTGTTCGGGGACACTCTATTTCTCATGCTTTCAAATAACTCTTCAGATGCAAAAATAATACTTTTTTGGTAAAGGCGGATTCTCATCCGCCTTTATTTTTTCAGACGATCAATCTTGTTCCGCTCCCTTATGCGGGAGTGTCATTCTTCCTGCACATCCACTACTCATACCGACTGTTCGGGAGCTTGGGCAGGGACGAATATCCGGACAATATCCGC
>PPYF01242071.1_pt1 | contig 22607 bp, 20 predicted proteins | sample 1559871 | NCBI WGS metagenome assembly PPYF01 (sample SAMN08240021, study PRJNA423297) | Human gut metagenome, whole genome shotgun sequencing project.
TGCCATAAAATAAACCTCCAAACTGGTAAGTCTATCTTACATCAGTTTGAAGGTTTACACAAACTTTGGGATACTCCCAATCAAAATATTCATAAAAATATTGGTGGACATAGATTTATTTTGATCTGCTCGAAATGTGAATACAGCATAACTACTATCAGTTCCATTGGGGACACTATGTAACACACCGCCTACCCATGACACTAAATGTACAGTAATAGCCGCCCCTAAAAATAGTAGAAATAATACCAAACATCTTTCAAACATAGCTTGCTCTCCTCTTTTGCAAAATTCTAAAGAAACTCCATATTTATATTGTCTGCTTCAATATCTTTATCTGCTTTTTATTATTAAACTCTGTGGAAAAGCAGTTGTATATCCCTGAACTCTCCCATTTTCCAGCAGCCACCATAACATGGTCTCTGTTGGCATACAATAAATCTCTGATTTCTCTGAATAACTTTGCATCTTTGATTTTTAACTCCAACTGATACTTTACATCATTAATAGGAGTTTCCAAAAAAATGCTTGTTCCATTATACAATCTTGCTCTGCACCTTGCTTCAATTAATCTGTATCCATAAATTCCTTTAGGATACATATAAATACTTCTGCCATCTACAAGTATCTGTCCAATTACCTGTCCATTAAAGGTATCCTTACAGTAATGTGCTTTACACATATTGTAAATCTGTCCAATCGTATGAGGTACAACCTCTTTAGCTTCCTTGCTATCGTGCTTATCCGTCGAACCACCAGTACTTGTTTGTGTATTTCCTCCAGCCATCAGCTTTGCAATAGCATCATCAGAATCAAATCCTTCTTCCTTAGTGTTGTTTGGATTATACGTGTTATCCGAACCAAATGGACAATTTTCTACATGACCTGGTGTTCCTGATGCACGAAAGAAAGATTTACTTTCTCCTTCCAAATTCCACAGAAACATTCTTGCGTCACAATTTGAATTGGGACAAAAATATCTGATACCTTTATCTCTCTCTGTTGCGTCCTTTATCAAAAGTTTCTCTTTTCTTTCTCTGTCTTTATATACATACATTGACATAAGCCTGTCCTCCTTATCATTTTGTCAATATTAATCAAAACAGATTCTTCGATACTCCTTACCGTCTGTTCTTGGCTATCTTGCACAATTTTTTACAAACACGTTATCTTCTTGCACAGTTCATTTCCAAAACCTTCTCCTTCTGCACTATCTACTCAATAATATATTGCTATATGCAGGCGGTCATCTTCATTGCCAAGAAATAAGCAATCCATATCGACATTTCCTTTTCCAATTATATTCAAGTCTAATTGGCACGGAAAATTCTTACCATAGTTGTATACCAGGTTTTTTGTATATATTTCATCTGTTATTTTGGCATTACTCATTATGAACGGAAAATAAACCAAACGTTCCTTATTCACCGGATTCTTCGTTCCTCGTGATGTCCCCAATTGCATCACCTGTCCAAAATAATCAATGCAATTGCACCACACAATAACAAATGCTCTTTTCATTTTGTGCCCTGATGCAATCTCGTTCTCCAACCATAAAAAGTCTTTTTCATAAGCACTCCACTTTTTACTTGCACTTTTGGTTTTCGATGCTGAATCCCAATTCTTTAGATATTTTATTTCAATAATAAAATCTTTTGAGGGGATGCATATGTCATGATGCGACTGGCTATTAGCTGCATCTTGCACTTCATAGTATGCCAGTTCTTTAAAAGGCTCTCCTATTTTATAAACCCAATCTCGTTCTACATAACGATTATTAACTTCTAATTTAAAATCCTCATTTGAATAATGCTCATATCTTATATTGAACTGGTCAATTAACAGAGAACATATTAACTCCAAATACTCATTTATCGTCTTTTGTTTGTTTTTCATTAGCCACTCCTTCTTCTAACTGCATTAGTTTTTTCAAATCCACCGCTTCCTAATTTCAGCCAACTTTTCATCTATTTCCACTAGTTCATGTGTCAACCTATTATATTTTCTTTCAAACGTCGCAATATCTTCAATGACAATGGTATCTTCCGGGCTCAACAAAACATATTGTGTTGTACACAAATTAAATCCATTATTCGCAATATCTTCAATCTCAGTATTACGAGCAATCCCTTCTACATTTTCTCTATTTTTGTACAGTTCTACAATCTTATCAATATTCTCCTCACTTATACAAATCTGACTCCGGTCTACCTTTTCAAAAAACTCTTTAGCATTAATCATATATATTGATTCATTATTCTTGCTCATTTTTAGTACAAGGAGCGCTGTCAATACTCCGGTGTTTGGCACAACACCTGCGGGTAATTCAATAACAGCATCAATATAATTTTTAACAAGTCCTTCCCTAATATCAGCCATTTTTCCCGATTTAAAGAGCATCCCCATCGGAACTAATACTGTTGCCACACCATCATCTTTTAAATGCGCCACTACATGCCTTAACGCTAAACTTTCACTATTCAAACTTCCTTGGTAGATGCAATTTCCTTGAGGTATTGAGATAAAGTAATCATTATCATACTTTGGCATGAATGGTGGTTCACATACAATGCGGTCGTATTTTCTGTCAGACAATGGATTTAATTGCGAATCACCGCATCTGATTCCCCCAACTTTACTTTCTTTTAACAAAGTTAGTGCAGATGCAAGAGCAACAGTACTTACATTAATATCTTGCATATAAACAATACCCTTGCCATTCGCCACTTCATTAACAGATAAACCACATCCGCAGAAACCATCATAAACCAACATACCATCTTTACAATCTAATAACTTTGCCTCCAATCTAGATAGCGAAAAATTAGTAAATGTCTCAACATTTATTCTCCCGCTGGCATAAGCTAACTTATTTAAAATTAAAATGGCAACTTCGTACAACTGCTTTTCATTCTCAAATCCTATCTCTTCCACAACTTCAAATATCACTTTTATATGATTATCGTCCGCTTTTTCCAACAATCTTCCAAATTCATTAGCAATAATATAATCATCCAAGCTAAATTCTCGCTCAATTACCGTCACATATTTTACTACATCAAGTGCTCTTATCATTTTTCCATATGTTAAAGCCAAATAGCCAACAGAGAACTTTTCATCATATGCTTTCAATACGTTCCCATCGTTATCACCCTGCTTACCCTTTAACTCAATGAATTTAAGCAGTAATGAATATATCATAACTTTGCACAACTCTGAAATTTCAAAAGTTCCGCGCATTTTATTTGCCACCAGCCATAACTTTTCTACTATCTTTTTATTCATTGTTCATTCCCTCCTTGATGCTGGCCAACACAATATTTTCCATTAGTCTACTCTCGGTTGCAATCATCTCAAGCAATGTCATTTTCTTCTTTCCACTTAATATATAGGCTTCTCCAATATCTCTCATATCCTGAGCAGACATTTTAGGAAGTTCCAATGCCCTTATATCCGTAATCTTAATCATCGGTCTGGCAGAACCAACCACTTTTGCTGTAAGCTGATTTCTTACATAACTTGTATTAAGAAATGCTGATAAATATTTTGCATTCAACACATTCTCCTTTTCAATTCTAATTGTTGCACAAAACGATGGTATCACCAAACCTACATCCTTTTCCGTAACATACGCTGCATCATATGGTGTGGATAATTTGATAACAACATCTCCCTCTTTGGTATACTTATCCTCATCGATCTCCTTAGATAATATTGCTTCTCCCAAATCTTCTTTTACAATAATGCCATCCACAATCGATTTGGGAACTAACACTTTTACTGTTTTTCCCATAGCTTCTTCATCGGTTACTCTTGTCATTATTTGTCCTGCAATTACACTTGCGACATCTTCTAATCTCATGCGAAATCCTCCTAAATATTTAATTGAACTTCAATAGCGTTCTTTATTTGTTCTTCATAAACTGTATCTTTGATACTGCCTACCTTCTTCGTCAATCTTGATTTATTAATCGATGTAATCTGCTCTGCTAATGCTATACTAGGTCTATCCAAACCACAATTTATCATGTATACATGAGTAGGCAGTTTTCTCTTTCCCAGTCTACTGGTAAATGGAATAACTGTGATAACCGGGGAAAATTCATTCGCTTTATCATTTGATACAATTAACACAGGTCTTATCCCCGACTGTAAACTTCCTTCTGAATCTACATCTAATGTAGCCATATAAATATCTCCAATCTTGCACATGTACTATTATACCTCCCATCTATAGTCTTGTATAGTTAATTTCTTAGTTTTATTTGAAATACTTTTTACGTTCACACCTTGCATTGTTAGAATATCACAACATCATTTATATGTCAACATAAAATATTGAAATATTTTGCACGTTCATCATCTACATATGAGTTATATACAAATAAAATCTTATCTTTACACACTTACATACATTCTTCATACTCCCCCATTCCCCACATTTCCTCCATTTACACGTCTACAACAAAAAAGACCAACGTAACGCCAATTTCCTTGAACGTCACATTAGTCTTTAACTTTTCCCTCTGAAATCCCTCGATAATATTACCAACCACTTGGTCCATATATTCCATACAATCCATATGGTCCACTTGTTCCGGAATCTCTAATGCATATTACATTATTCTTGACACGCATATGTCCATTTTTTCAACGCATAAGCTATTCCTCCAGCTTATAGCCCATGCCCCATATCGTCTTTATCAGCTCACCCTTATCCCCCAGCTTGCTCCGAAGCTTTTTCACATGGGTGTCTATCGTTCTCGCATCCCCAAAATAATCATAATTCCAAACATTGTTCAATATTTTTTCGCGCGAAAGGGCAATCCCTTTATTTTCCATAAAATATGCCAGCAGTTCAAACTCTTTATAACTTAAATCAATACTTTTATCGTCTATCTCCACCATATGCGCCGCTTTATCCAGCCGGATACCTCCGACCTCCAAAACCTCTCCGCCCTGCAGGCTCCTTCCGGTCCGGCGCAATATTGCTTCAACTCTCGCTACCAGGATTTTGGGCGAAAATGGTTTTGAAATATACTCATCCACCCCAAGTTCAAAGCCCTGAAGCTCATCCTTTTCATCGCTGCGCGCGGTCAGCATAATAATAGGCACCTTGGAGTAGGCGCGCACTTCCCTGCACACCTGCCATCCGTCCATTTTAGGCATCATCACGTCCAGAATTATCAGAGCAATGTCCTGATTTTCAAAAAATATATCCAGTGCCTCGCTTCCGTCTCCGGCCTCCAGCACTTCAAAATCTTCCCTCTGCAAAAAGTCCCTGACCAGCTTACGCATCCTGCTCTCATCATCCACCACAAGAATCTTCGGTCTATCCATCTCTTCCTCTTTTCTGCCGCGCAGACGGCCCTGATTTCCATTTCATATATCGAGCATACCAAAAAAATATGTATAAAATGTGACAGCGCGTAAAAAATCACGCGCTGAAACAACTTCTTTTTTCGCCGAAAGCTTTTCGGACGACCTCTTTTGCAAATTTTTCCGCTGCCAGCTCGTCCGCCCGGTCGGGATGCAGCATTGCTTCATCAAAATTACGCATCATCGCCCGCATCCAGTCCGGATTTTCGCCATTGGAAAGCATGGCCTCATATCTGTTCCTTACCTGCATCGGCATCTTGCCCTGACACATAAAGGTACCGAGATAAATATTATCCTCCGGAAGCCATTTCCTTACCGCTTCCCGGATATTGTCATAATAAGCATCATCTGTTCTCATGCCACATGTTCCAAACAAAGCCACACGTTTCCCATGCAGGCTCTGAAGGAGCTCTGCCGCCTGCTCACAGCAGTCCCCCTTATCGGTCCAAAATCCCACAAAAAACAGCTCTGCATCTTTTCCCTGATACTCCCCTATCCTCTGCATATCCTTTGAGTCGCCCGGGATAGCCGCAAAAATCCGCGTTGCTATCTTTTGCGTATTGCCCGTGCGGCTGGAATAAACTACCATCGACTGCAGCATACAAAACTCCTTTCCGAACTTAAAGCGCAGACCTTTTAACAGAAAAACAACGGCATTCCGCCGCAGCATAATCCACCGCCGCCACAACACAGGTTGCATATGAGGTTTGCCATACACAGCTTCCAGCAAAAACCGCCGCTGCCCTGGGACGGCATCCCGCCGTACTGCGTCTGGCGTCCCGCATACCAGCTGCCGCCGGATTCCATGCGCTGTCTCCAGCCTGCGTATTCCTGGTCATCAGGATCCAGTTCTGTTGCCTTTTTCGCATATTCCAATGCCTGTGCATTGTTTCCCAGTCCCTGATTTGCAACAGAGCTGTAATAATACCAGCGTGCCGACCGTTCTTTCATATTATTCAGAACGTTCACTGCCTCTTTATAATGACCGCTGCTGATATAATTTAGAGCTGCCTTTAAATGGATAGCTTCCTCATCATCGCTGCCCTGAGCACGCTGTCCATAGCTGCTCTGTCCATAACCGCCAAAACCAAAGCCGCCGAAAAAATCATCAAAGCCGCCATACCCGCCATAGGCTCCCTGTCCATATCCCTGACCGTCATAGGCATTTCCTGAAATTCCCTGTTCCCGTTCTTTTATTATCTGCTGATATGCCTGCTGTATCTCCTTAAATTTCTCCTCTGCCTGTTCCTTATTCGGATTGTTCACATTGGCGTCAGGATGATATATCCGGCTCAGCTTCCGGTATGCTTTTTTTATTTCCTCTTCGGACGCATCCCTCGATACGCCCAGAACCTGATAGGGGTCACGCATTGTTCTGTTTCCTCTTCTCCTGCACCATCTCATATCGGCACCATACGCCGGAATATAAAATATTGCGGAGGATTTCCGTATTTTCTATAATGGGAAGCTGCTCAAATACACGCGAGCACTCCGCCATCATCAATTTTAAAATATCATAGGCTTCCTTTTCAAAGGCAGCCTCATCCGTCATCTCTTCCTTCCGCAAAAGAAATACGTTATAATTACCGCTTTTGGCGTCTTTTTCCATGTCTTCGTATGCATCCATCAGATAAATAAACTTTCCAAGGAAAAACCCCATCCGTCGCAGCTGCTTTTCCCATTCGTCCTTGCGGTAAGCCAAAATTTCTCCCATTATCTCTCCGAAGCATCCACTCGCAAGGTCTATATTGCGCTCTTTTGCCTTTTCATATACATGTATCTGCTCCAAAAGCTCTCTGATGCGCTCTGCCTTTTCGGGATACGTCTTCCGGGCTTCGGCATATTTTTTGCGAAGAAGCCCCGCTGCAGCCTTCCCCTTCACACTCCGCTCATCTTCCCAGTCATCCTGACATTTATAATAGGAAAGGAGAATATTCATATCAGCCGCATAGCGCGTAAAGACCGTCTGACGTGTCGGATGCGCTTCAAAAGGATGGGCAATGCATTTGCAGCTTCCTTCCTTTACCTCATCCTCATACAGCGCCGAAAGGAGCATGACAACAAAGGTCATATCATAACTCAAGGTCATCTGACCTCTCCTCCCGTACTCCTCCTTCAGACACTGGCACAGACCGCAGTAATACGACTGATAACAGTCAAATTCCCGAAATTTTAACTCCTGCTTGTTTACGATCACATATCCAAACATATCCGCCTCAGCTCTTCTTTACAAATATCGTATTGCACTTAGGGCAGCGCACCTCTATTTTCCCTTTTCCTTTCGGTATCCGCATTTTTTGCCCGCAGCCCGGACATTTATAAATATGATATATCCTGCGCTGCTGCATCTCCGACTTTTTCTTTGCAAAACTCTGCCGCAGCTTCATCGTTGCAGCAAGATACTTCTGGTTTTCCGCATATCTCTTGGGGATATTCCTGGAAAAAATACGGAAATAACTGTAGATAAGTATCAGCAACGCCGCCGCAAAGCTAATCCTCGTGTCATCAAAAATAGAAATCACCAGAAGCGCCACACTCACGCCGGACAAAAACTGCCCCAGCTTGTCCGCTCCGTAACGTCCCTGCATAAAACGTAAAAATTTCTCTTTCATAGCATCCTCCATTCCGGCTATCATCTATATTAATGATTTATCAAGAAATTGCAATAAAATACCGGAAAATAAAATATAAAAAAAGGATAAACTTATTTCAAGCCTATCCTTTTCCGTCATTTTCTTATGATTCATTCACCGCATATTTGCTGTTGAACCTATCCAGCATCAATGCGATAACGACGCCTGCTGCCAGACAGACCAGATTGAGAATACAGCCCGACACGCTTGCTGCAAAGCTCCCAAACGGGATTATCATCACGGTCGCCGCAATAACAATGCCGATAATCGCATGAAATACAATGGAATAATAACGGTCCATCAGAGTATTTATTGCCTTTGCCAGCAGCAGCATCGTTGCGAGCGCACTTATTCCCGCCGGTATCAGCACTCCGAAGTCCAGATTTCCTATTGCCTCCACAAACGGGGTATACAATCCCAGAGGCATCAAAAGCGTTGAGAAGCTCATCCCCGGTGCGATAACGCTCATTGCAACGCAAAAACCGCTGAAAATATTCCAGCCAAGATTCGGCTCGATACTTACAGAAATCACATTTAATCCGATCAGAACAGTAAATACCACCGCACACGCGATGATCATCGCCGGATAGTCCTTTTTGCTCCTGCCCTTCTCCGACGCCTCTCTAAACAGGGATGGAATCATTCCTGCAATGAGTCCCACGAAAAGACAGACTGACGGATTCTCATATCTCGTCAGGAAAAAGCCGAGCAGCTTTGCAACGCCCAGAAATCCCAGCGCGCCTCCGGCGAGCACGGGTATCAACAGTCCCAGATGCTTTTTTAACGCATGGAACGGGTCTGACAAAAGTTCCATGATAGGCTTATAGATACCGAATATCACACACAATACACCGCCGGAAATGCCCGGCAGCACCGCCCCCAGACCTATCAGTGCGCCCTGAAACAGCCGGAGTATAAATGTCTTTGGATTGTTCTGATTCATAAATTTTACCTTTCTGATATTATTAGTTCAAAGGCATTATAACGGATTTTTCATATATCAGCAACGACTTTTCCCAATTTCGCATATTTTAGAAACATTTCACAAAATAGACATTGACACCTCTTTTTTTTAAACGTATAATATCACATAATAGCAGATGGTAACGATTTGTTTTCCCATCATCAGGGCTAGTCAAGGTTTCGACAGGGGTTCTGCAGCTGGAGAAGCTATCCGCAGGTGGTGCGTCAAACCACAAATCTAAATATAAACGCTGAAGATAATTTAGCATACGCTGCCTAATGGCAGCTGTCCGACTTAGAGCACTCACACTTTAAGACCCGGGCATCGACTATGTGAGAAACGATGCGGGCTAAGCTTTGCTCCCGCAGGCGTATGATGAAGCTACCAAGTGTATCAGGGTGTCTGCTCCCGGATACAGGCGGGAACTGGATGGAGCAAGACCATCCGCCAATAAACAGACTATGATAGTAGAAGGACAGGGAATGGGCTTTTGGACACGGGTTCGACTCCCGTCTAGTCCACTAAAAAAAGATGCTTGAAAATTCAGCATCTTTTTTTATTTTCTTCTATCAAACAGCCCCTATCATCGTCAGATAATACTGGTACAGCACCAGATTCGTATCATCCTTATAATGGATTCCGTCATACGCATGAACGCCCGCTCCCATCAGATAGCTGTGGCTGTCCAGCCATACGATCTGCGGGATAAGCTGACCTTTTAAGCGGTCGTTGAACAGTTTTACCCGCTCAGGCGTCATCCCGTGCGGATTGTCCCAGACCGGGTTGACGGAAGCATAATAGACCTGCGCCCCTCTCGCGCTCCATACCGCGCCCCAGTAATTCATGTCCTGCGCATACTTATCCGCATCGTTTAAATCATTAACACCCATATTGATCACAACGCGGCTTCCATTCCCGATGACCTTATCCGCCTGCGGTATTGCCGTATCATGAAACCATTCATAACGACTGCCGTTTTTTGCGATGACTGCTGCCGGGCAGACTCCCAGCTTCTTTTCCACTGCTTCCTTTAACGTCACCATACGGGAATCCCCGATAAAAACAATGCCCGCCGCCTGGACCGGCTGAACCGGCTGGCCTTCATTCAATACCTCATTGCGTACATATCCAAGTGCGTCCCCTATCTGTGTAAAATACCAGCCCGTATCCGTCTGTCCCCATACAAAAACGTCCTGTCCTGCCATCACCGTGCCAAGCTGCGCCGAAGCGTTGTCTGCCAACACCTTAACCGCCGCATTCTTCGCCGCCTTCATCGGCTTTGGCACGCTCCACTGCTCCACCACAAACCCGGGCATCGGAATATAAACAGCCTGCACCTGCCCGCCTGCCGACGCTGCCTGCACACGGACTCCCGACGCCATCGCTCCGCCAAGACACAGCGCAGCGCATATGCCCGCCAGCCTCATACGCCTTCCAGGGCTGCTCTTTCTGCCCGCTTCTTTTTGTGTCCGCTCCCTTTTTCCAAGCTTCATCATTTTCTCTCCTTTTCTGTTTTCCACGCTGTACTCCACTTATCTTTTTCTCCCGCCGACCGCATCCGCTGTTTTCCACAAAAGGGCGAACAAGCGGTTGATGCCCCATGATATAAGCACTGCCAGACCGAAGGAAACGATTCCCTGCACGATTATACCCCACTCCGTAAAGTGGTTCACTACCCGATAAAACACAAACATGTGGCTCAGATACAATTCCAGCGAAAAGCTGCCGAGAAATCCCAGTGCCCGCCCTCCATGTGTAAACATCCCGCCGGACTGCGCTGCCAGATAAGTCCATATACCGTTCGCTATCAGACCGTCTCTCAGCCTTACGGAAAGCTCCGGCAGCTGCGTTCTTGCGGCAAGCCCTGTTCTGACCGCCCATACCATCCCCGCTGCCAGCGCAAAAAGCTGCACCGGATACAGGAAGGACGCTGCGCGCAGCAGCTGCCGTTCATACTGTGCCAGCAGCATTCCCGCCACAAAGGCCAGATTTGAAATGTACCAGAACGCCGCTCTCTCCTGTGATACCAGCCAGACAGAATATCCAGCCGTTGCCGCAAACATCAGAAACATTCTCACCCACGGTCTGTCCGCCAGCCTGTATACCACAAAAAACAACAAATAGAACAGCAGGATATTCCGGATAAACCACCAGTTATATCCGGTTATATAATGATACCAGCCTTCTACGCCGGATATGCCGCCTCCATACCATTCGGTCAGTCCCACTATCAGCAGATACGGCAGATATGTATTTTTTATCCGATTCCATAAAAAGCGCCCGCCGATGCGCTTTTTTCCGGCACTTTTGACAAGGCCGTAGCCTGATACCAGAAAGAAAATATCCACACCGTAGCATCCAAGCCTCGTCAGACCGTACCGGACCGTCTCGTTTTGCAGCACGTCTCCGTACCACTCCGCATAGTGAGATGCGATGACCATCAGTATCGCAATCCCTCTCAGAAACATACTCTGCTCTTTTGTCAGAAATACTTTTCGTTCCCTCATTCTTTTCTCCCTACCACCGAAGCGCCGACTGGATGGAATAATACAGCTGCGGATTTCCCGTCATCAGATTCACACTCCCATCCCCGTTGACCAGTATCAGAAATAAAAACCAGACCTGAAACAGCACCGCTCCCTTCAGCCACACCAAAAATATACCGTATCCACCCTTTTCCCGCACATACGCCGCTGCGCTCAAAAATACCGGAACTGCTGCAAGAAACAAGCCAAACGAAACATCACAGCTATAACGGATGAGAATTCCCGCCCCGTTTGCATCCACCGCCCCTATCAGAACAGCCAGACCAATGCAGACTCCCGAAAACCATACGAGCTCCTTTTTCATCGCGCCGCTCTTTACATACCTGCCCCAAAACAGCATCGGCACAAAAAACAGGCTGCACGCGAGCACACCGCCAAAGCTGCTCTCCGTCACCATCTTCCCAAGATATCCGTTTTCCAAAAGTACGCTGTTAAGATAAGGGAACTTTGCCGCTATCCAGGGCGGCTGAAACAGAAAATACCACAGTCCATATAAAACCCGTTCCAGATTAAAGCCCCGATGCGTCATATCGTTGCTCGTCAGGCTATAGGACGCGCCAAAATCAAAGGGTGACCCAAACCTCACGGCATTGTAATACATCAGCCCTGCCGCCACAAAAACATACGGCAACGCCAGCGCTGCAAGCTCTCCTGCGCCAAATCCGGAATTCTTTTCATTTTTCTTTCGGAACAGTCCGCATATCTCCCTGAAAAAGAGCACCGGAACAAGCGCCGCAAACAGCACGAACTGTGCGCGGCATCCGGCCGTCAGCGCCATGCAAACAGACCCCGCCGCATACAAAAAGAGCCGCTGCCCTCTTTGCTCCTTTTTCCGGTTCAGCCCTGCCAGATACATCCATATCCCCGCAGCAGCAAACATATAGGACGCTGCGATCGGCACATGGTACAGATCCGGACGAATCAAAAGATAAAATACCGAATAGCCTCCCGTCAGCATAAATACGCCAACACCCCACAGATAAAACGGAAGCTTCGGGAAATACCGCTTCATCAATTCATACACAAGCCCCGCGCAGGCGACCGCAAAGCCTGCCAGAAACAAAAATACCGCTGCATAATTTGGCAGTGCTCCACCCGTCAGCAGATAATAGGGAAGATAGAAAAGCAGCACCGGAACAACGCCGAAATATACATAATATCTCCCTTCATAGTAGGCGTAATCCGCCCGATATGGAATCTTCCCCGCCTGAAGAGAAATCGTATCATATGGATTTTCCACTTCCAAAAGTGCCGGGTCCGCCTCTCCCACGCAAAAACTCCCCCCAGCCATCGCCTCTGCCAGCTCCTGATACTGAGCATGATGAAGTGCCAGATTTGACATACACACCGGGTTTATCCGCACAAATACAAATACTGCTATCAACAGCAGCCCCGTAAATAAAACTACCGCCATTCGGCGTTTTTTTCGCCCCTCAGCCGTTTCCGCTGTAAAGCAGATACGATGCAGGCAGCTTTTTGTACGCATCCCGTACAAAAGCACAAATATTCCCCACCATATACACATCCGGCCTGTTCTGAACAAAAAGGGGATACGTCCGTTCGCCTCCAACCTGTCCACGGACAATACAAGCTCTCCCAACGACGCCCCGGCACCGTTTCCGACAGCATCTGCCCGCTGCAGACGGATATAGAGATTCTTCACCACCCCATAAGGATGCAGCTTCATTACCCCGTTTTCCGGCACTCCTTTCAAAAGCACTCTTCCTTCTCCCAGAGGATAGGTATATGCATTTCCTTCATCCTGTACGAACACCTCTGCCAGCACCGGATATCCTTCCGGAAGCTTTACATCCAGCCGTATATTTTCAAGCTCCTGCCCAAAATCACGGATGCCGATCAGCATGCTCCCGCCCGGTACATGGACATAGCCTTCCCTGTCGATATAGACTTCCCCTTCTCCGGCATCCTCTTCACTCACTGCCGCAAAAAAATCTTCAAATCCGCTTCCCTGCACGCTTTCCATGTCCTCTGCCGTGAAATAATGCCCTGCAACCTCTGCCCGCTTCGTGAGGTCTTCCCCTTCCTTACCGGCAGATGTCCAGAACGAAAGCTGACAAAGAGTCACTTCTGCCACAAACGCCGCCAGCAATCCAAAGAGCATTACTTTTCCTGCCGCCCAAAACATGCCCGACTTTTTTTTCTTATCTTCCAACCTTTTTCAAATCCTCACATTTCTTTATGATTCCTTCGATAGACAAGGAAACTTTCCTGTATCTACTGAAGGTATCATAACATAAAAAAAAGAAAGTGAAAAGCTCTGCACCATTGATGCAGAGCCTTCACTTTCTTATGAGGGGGGGAGATAGTGAGTTGTTCAACTATCTGAAATATATCTTACAAAGAAAATGTGTGCAAAATATGTACAATTTATAAAAACACTATAAAAACTTTTAAAGTATCAATAAAATGAGGTTTTCCCCTTTTTTAGCGGTATTTTTGCAGAACGAGCTGCAATCTTGTATTCCCCTGCCACGTATTTACTCCCGGATAGTAGACCGCATCAAATACAAGTCCTCTGCTCTTCCCTTCATAAAGGGCATCCAGAGCAGCCTGCCCGTATTTTTCCGACGCATAGCGCTCAAATTCTTCTTTTCCGTGAAAAAGCATCATTTCCCAACGCTTTTGTTCATCGTCCTGCACCGTAAATTTGATGACATTTCCGGCTTTTCCAAGGACTCTCGCCGACAGGAACAAAAGGTCCTTCTGCGCAAACACCGGCTTTTCATTTCCCGTGCCGAACGGCTCCAAAAGCTCCAGCTCCTCCACAAAATCAAAGCTCACCCTCGACACCGGAAGGGGCACGTCGATATGCACCCTCTCCTGCAGGTCGTCGTCTGTCAATGTGCAGAGCGCATTTATCTCTTTTCGGAAGGCCTCCACATCCTCTTCTCTCATCGACAACCCCGCCGCCATCTTGTGTCCGCCATATTTTGTAAAAAAGTGACGGCATTTTGTCATTTCTTCATAAATATGATAGCTCTCTATCGAACGTGCGCTTCCTTTTACGCCCTCTTCGCCCCTCGTCAGCACAAAAACAGGTTTATAATACCGCTCCCTGATACGTCCCGCGATGATACCGGCGATGCTCTCGTGGCAGTCCGGCAGGAAAACGACCAGCACTCTGTCATTTTTTAACGGTCCGTTTTCTATCATCTCCACGGCTTCTTCCACATATTTCTCCGTCAGCTCCTTACGGCTGTCGTTTAACTGTTTCAAAAATGCCGCCTGTGCCACCGCATTCTCCCTTGTCCTGCTTTCCAGAAGCTCCAGCGCCTGCTTTGCGCTGTCCAAACGTCCGGACGCATTCAGGCACGGCCCCAACACAAACCCGATATGGAATGCGCTCAGCTTTCCATCTATCCACGGGCATATCTGATTGACCTCCATCAGCGCGCGAAGCCCGACGTTCTGCGTATTTTTCATCAGCATCAGGCCATGCTTTACGATGAGCCGGTTTTCATCCCTAAGGGGCATCACATCGCAGATAGTGGCAAACGCTGCAAATTCCATCAGTTCATCCAGCACGCTTCGCTGTTTAACTGCGCTTCCTGGCTGTGCCGAAGCTTTATCGGGCAATGTAAGCCCCGGCAGCCCCATTTTTACAAACAAAAGCTGCATCAGCTTGAATGCCACCATCGCGCCACAGATTTCACGAAACGGATACAAATCCCCATCCTGCTTCGGGTCGATGACTACATCCGCAGGCGGAAGGATATAATGCCGCCTCGCTTCACCGCTTCCGGTATCCGTCTCCTCTTCATAAGGGATTTCATGGTGGTCTGTCACGATGACCGTCATCCCGTACTCCTTTGCCAGGGCTATCTGCTCCGATGCGGCTATGCCGTTATCGCACGTCACTATCGTGTCGATGCCGTCCCTGTGCGCTTCCTCTACCAGATGCTCGTTCAAGCCGTAGCCATCCTTGATACGATGCGGTATCGCTGTATCCACGACCGCCCCGCACGCCTGCAGCCCTCTTTTTAAAATATACGCGGAGCATATCCCATCCGCATCATAGTCCCCTATCACGCGGACAGGCTTCTTTTCCTTTATCTTTTGTTCCAATAAAAGGGCGGCCATGCCGCTTCCTTTTAACAGCTCTGCATCATACATCCGGTCTATCGAGCCGTACAGATATTTTTCTATCTGCTCTTCGCCTTCGATATCCCGGTTACGTATGATGCGCGCCAGCACCGGGCTGATATGAAATCTCTGCCCGATGCCGTAAAAGTCAGCTTTTTTGGCCGCCACAAACCATTTTGCCATCAGTTTGTTTCCTTTTTCTCTTTCTTCGCTATCCTTGTGCGGAGCAGATACCAGAATGCGCCCGCCAGACAGACAGAAGAATATGTTCCGCATGCGATGCCGACCATCAGCGGCAGCGCAAATTCCTTCACGCTGGAAACTCCCAGCACATAAAGCACTGCGACCATCACAAACGTCGTCAGAGAAGTGAAGATACTTCTGGACAATGTCTGGCTGATACTGCTGTTTACAACTTCCTTCAGCTCCGCCCTGCTTCCGCCTGCCTTCAGATTCTCACGGACACGGTCGAAAATAACGATAGTCGCATTGATGGAATAACCCACGATCGTCAGCATACAAGCGATAAACGTATTGCCCACGGATACCCTTGCGATCGCATAAAACGCCAGCACGACGAGCACGTCATGTAAAAGCGCCAGCACACTGCTTGCGCCGAAGCGCACATCTTTAAACCGCAGTGCAACATAGATGAGCATGCAGATAGAAGAAACGATTACCGCAACGACAGCGCCTGTACGCATCTCGGAGCTTACTGTAGAACTGATTGTCTCTGTCATGATAGTATCCGGATTGACATCAAATTCTTCTTCCAGCCAGTTGCTCAGTTCTTCTCTCTGATCCACTTCCATTGTCACTGTCTTAAAGATAACCTGGTTAGTCCCCTGTACCTTCTGCGTCTGGACGTTGGCATCTTTGCTGATCTCCTCAATCTTCGGAACAACCTTTTCATCCAGCTCTTCGATGCTCATATCTTCATTAAACGTCACATTTGTAGAAGTTCCGCCTTTAAATTCAAGGCTGTAGTTAAGCGCATTACCCGACTTGGAGGAATGGATTCCCATCGCCACAAAACCTCCGATGATCACCGCGCCGGAAAGCACGAAGAAAATCGCCTTTTTACCAAGGAAATCGATATTCTTATGCTCTTTTGTACGTCCATAGAATTTTTCATCCTTTAAGCCTGCCGCATAAAAAGCGTTTAAGAGCAGTCTCGTCACAAACAGCGCCGTAAACATGGATACCGCGATACCCAGTGCCAGCGTCTGTGCAAAGCCCTTGACCGTTCCGGTTCCCATAAAGTACAGCACTGCAGCAGCAATAAGGGTGGTTACATTACCGTCTATGATAGCGGACAATGCTTTCTGGAATCCTATCTTTATCGCAGATTTTACTGTTTTCCCCGTACCTATCTCTTCACGGATACGTGCAAAAATGATAACATTCGCATCCACCGCCATACCGATAGAAAGGATGATACCTGCGATACCGGGAAGCGTCAGGGTAATATCGAAGCCGTTCAGCAAAAGAACCATCAGCACCGTATAAATACACAGTGCGATAGAGCTTGCCAGTCCGGGAATCCAATATACTGCTATCATGAATACAATAACCAGTCCAAGACCGATAGCACCTGCAATAAGGCTCGTCTTAATGGCAGCGGAGCCAAGCTGCGCGCCTACCACATTGGAACGAAGCTCTTCAAGCTCCAGCTTCAGACCGCCGATACGGATCGTAGAAGCCAGATTTTCTGCCTCTTCAAAGGAAGACATGCCGTTGATAACAGCCCTGCCGTCCGTAATCTCTGCCTGAACGGCGGGAGCGCTGATGATCTGGTCATCATATACGATAAAGATGATATCCTTGTTCGGATATGCCGCTTTTGTCGCATCTGCAAATTTTTTCGTTCCTTCCTGCGTCATCGTCAGGGAAACGACGGGTTCCTGATTGCCCATGGTATCATTCTGGTAACCTGCCTGCGCATCGGCTACATCCGTACCCCCAAGCACCTCTTTGCCGTCCTTGTCCAGAAATACCAGCGAACCGGGCTTTCCCAGCTCTTCCAAAATTGTGTTGGCATCAGTCACTCCGGGGATTTCGATGTTGATACGGTCTGTCCCCTCCTGATATACCTGCGCCTCGGTTGAATAGTTCTCCACACGCTTCTGCAGCTTGTAGATTGTATCCGCCATATCCTCTGCGCTGGGCTCTTCTTCTCCCACCACCTCATAGGTGATGCTCACGCCGCCAGCCAGGTCCAGGCCCTGCTTGATATTTGCCGCGGAGCCGGTCTTTCCGGCATCCAGCCCGAAGACTGCCACATAGCCTCCCGCTATCAGCGCAAGTATCATGCCGGCCAGCGTAAAGATTCCTTTCTTCTTTGTCATTTTTCTGCCACTCCTTATTTTTCTTCGTCAGCAAGCGCCGCTTTTATCATGATGGCGCATTCCACGCGCTTCTTCTGCAGTTCGCATCCCAGCTCGTAAACATCGTCTATCCTGCCGTGGCAGTTATAGGAGTTGGCCGCGCAGCCGCCGCTGCAATAAAATTTTGCAAAGCAGTTCCGGCATTTTTCTTTTGCATAGACATTGCAGCATTTGAATTCATCTACGATATCCTTACGCACGATACCGTCATCCACGTTGCCCATCAGGAACTCTTCCTGTCCCACAAACTGATGACAGGGATAAAAATCGCCCCACGGGGTCACCGCCAGATATTCAGTTCCCGAACCGCAGCCGGAAAGACGTTTTGCAACGCAGGGGCCGCCGCTCAAATCTATCATAAAGTGGAAGAAGTTTACTCCTCTTCCCTCTTTGTGACGCCGTATCAGCTCTGCAGCCAGCCTGTCGTACTCTTCCAGAAGCTGAGGGATATCCTCAGGCTGGAGCGCATACGGCTCCTTCGGATCTGTCACGACCGGCTCCACAGAAATCTGCTCAAAGCCCAAATCCGCCAGATGCAGTACATCCTCTGCAAAGTCCAGATTGTTGTGTGTAAAGGTACCGCGCACATAGTAGTTGTCCTGGTTGCGGCTCTCCGCCAGCTTCTGGAATTTCGGCACGATAAGATCGTAGCTGCCCTGTCCGCCTCTGAACGGGCGCATACGGTCATGAACCTCTTTGCGTCCGTCAATACTCAGCACTACATTGCTCATCTCACGGTTCAAAAACTCCATTATCTCATCGTTTAACAAAACGCCGTTCGTCGTCAGCGTAAAACGGAACTTCTTGTGATTAGGCTCTTCCAGGCTTCTGCCGTATTCCACAAGCTGCTTGACAACTTCCCAGTTCATCAGCGGCTCTCCGCCGAAGAAGTCCACTTCCAGATTCACGCGGCTGCCGGAATTCGCAACCAGAAAATCCAACGCCTTTTTGCCCACCTCAAAGCTCATGAGAGCCCTTCTGCCGTGGTATTCCCCTTCCTCTGCGAAGCAGTACTGGCAGGCAAGGTTGCAGTCGTGCGCGATGTGCAGGCACAGCGCCTTTACAACAGTCTCCCTCTCCTTGAAATCGCCGATATACTTCTCGTAAATGTCTTCCGTAAATAAAACGTTATCCTGTGCAAGCTGCAGTATCTCCTCTACTGCCTCCCTTACCTCCTCATGAGGGTAGGAAAGCTTCTGGCACGCTTCCACTGCCGCCGTCACGGTATCCACATCCCGGACGCCTCCCGTCACGAGCTGCTCTGCCAACGGGATGACGTCATAAACCACATCATCCACCACATGGACGCTGCCGCTGTTGACATCCATCACAATGTTGTAGCCGTTATTCTTATACTGATGTATCACTGAAATTTTTCCTTTCCGTAAAAAATATTATCCTCCGTGCTCTTACCCCTGAACGCATAATAAGCAGCGATGTCACTCGCTGCTTATATCCGGTCGCTTCTGCGTCTGAATTATTTCATCTTCTCGCAGCTCTGGTTACCAACCGTGCAGGACGTCTTGCATGCGGACTGGCAGGATGTCTGGCACTCGCCGCAACCGCCCTTCTTCATGGATTCCTTCAGGTTTCTTGTTGTTAATGTCTTGATGTGCTTCATCTCACATAGCCTCCTTATCTGTCAGGCCCTGCATCGGAGCCGTCTTTTCATAACTTGATTCATTATAACACAGAAATTTCCCGAGGAAAAGAGTTTTTTATGTTTGATTCAAATTCTCTGTGAGCAGACCCGGAGGCGGATGCAGCCGTCCCGTCACGCTTCCTTCCGGTAATACTGTGCCTGCGCGTTCCACAGCCTGTCATAAAGCCCATGCAGCTCCAGCAGCTCCTTATGCGCCCCCTGCTCTTTTAACCTGCCTCCCTCGAATACCAATATCCGGTCGCAGAAGCGGCAGCTCGACAGCCGGTGGGAAATATAGACCGCTCCCTTGTCCCCGATAAACCGGTTCATCCGCTGATAGATATCCTCCTCCGCCACAGGGTCCAGAGCCGCCGTCGGCTCGTCCATCACCGCAAAGGGCGCGTCCTTATACAGACACCGGGCTATCGCCACCTTCTGGCTCTCGCCGCCGGACAGCTCCACGCCGTCCTCGGAAAAATTTTTAAACAGCTGGGTATGCAGACCGTCCTTCAATGTTTTCAGCCGCTCCCCGAAGCCCGCGTTTTCCAGCGCGTGCACCGCCTTTTCCTCCGGGTAGTCGGTCTCCGCCGCCACATTCTCGCCCAGCTCGAAGGCAAAGATACGGTAATCCTGGAACACCGCCGAAAACAGCGCCAGATATTCGTCGTAACGGTACTGGCGGATATCCGTCCCGTTTAACAGTATCTCCCCCTCCTGAGGGTCATAGAGCCTGCACAAAAGCTTGATGAACGTCGACTTTCCGGAACCGTTCCTTCCCACCGCCGCGATTTTCTCTCCCTTTGCAAAACGGCAGCAGACATCCTGCAGGCTGGGAGCCGCCGCGCCCGGATAGGTAAAGGTCACATGCTTAAATTCAAATACATAGTTTTCCCGTATTTCTTCCGTCACGGGAAGCTCTGCCGCCTCCGTCCGGTTGGGCATATCCTGATAGGCAAAATAATCCTCCATATACCGGATGTTCTGCGCCATCTCCCGCACCGTCTGGATCAGCCCCGAAACGCCGTCCCCAAACTGCGACACGCTCTGTACGTATTTTAACAGATTCCCCACATCGAAGGCGCCGCAGACCGCCTTTAATCCCACGGACAGATAGACCAGAAGGTTGAACAGCCGCGCCCAGAATACCGATTTTACTGAAAGGCTGCGGCAGCGTGCCTTTGCCTTCTCCTGAAGCCGCGTCATCCTGCCGCCCGCTTCCCGAAAATGTCCCAAAAGCCTTTTTTGCAGCCCGAACGTCCTGATATCCTTGCCCCTCCGGTATTCCGCAAAGCAGGTCCGCATCAGCTCATTCGTCTCATTCAGGTAAGGCTCTGTGTCCTGAGTAAGCTCATATTCCAGCTCCTGCGTCTGAAAAGCTGACCACAGCCCGTAAGCGCAGGACAGCAAAAACAGCGTCGTAAACAGGAGCGGGAATGACCAGTGGTTCAAAAATGCCGACAGGCTCCCGCCGCCCTTTGCCCGCGCCGCAAAAAACTGTACTGTCACCGCCAACGATATCCCGATGGTCATAACGCTCTCGAACAGCCTCGTAAACTGTGTCATCATCGCCACCATGCCATGGTCAAACTGCCAGTTCGCTATCGTCTTCTGCTTCCCGTGGATATCCGGGTCGCACAGCATGCTGTAATCCATCCGCCATGCCTTGTCCGCCACCGTCTCATCCAGATGCTGCATCAGGATATACTGCTGGACATTTAACAGCTGCTCGCAGAAAGACAGGAGCAGGTCGCCCAAAAGCTGGCAGACTCCCATGAGCACCGTCAGAAAAACGAGCCTTTTCAGGCTTCTGTCCGGGCTTACCAGCTCCGACAGGATCGCCGCGGAAAAAAAGATATAAATATACGGATAGACCGCTTCTCCTGCCGAGGTCACGAGCGTCATCGCCCAGATGCCCGGCACGTCCTTTTTTACAAACCCCATAGCGCGCACAAACGTCTTCCATTTTTGTCTCACAGTACCACCTCCCCTTCCAGTCCGGCGTCCGCCTGCTCATAATATCTGCTCTGTACGCGATACAGCCGCGCATATTTCCCGTCCTTTTCCAAAAGCTCCCCGTGGGTGCCCTCCTCTGCGATCCGTCCGTCCTCCAGCAAAAGGATGCGGTCGCAGAAGCGCGTGCTCGCCAGACGATGGGAAATGAATACCGTGGTCTTTCCTGCCGACAGCTCATGATATCTCTCATACATTTCGCTTTCCGCGATGGGGTCCAGCGCCGCCGTAGGCTCGTCCAGCACGAGGACCGACGACCTTTTATAGAGCGCGCGCGCCAGCATCAGCTTCTGTAGCTCGCCGCCGGAAAAATCCGCCGCCCCCTTTAAGATGCCCGCCCCAAACAGGGTATCCGCCCCTTCCGGAAGCGTCTCAAGCTTTTCTTCCATTCCCGCAAGCCGCAGGCATTCCTTCAGGCGTTCCCCGTCCGTCTCCTCTCCGGGCGCGATATTCTCCCTCAGGGACATGGGGAAAAATCCTGTCTCCTGAAATACACCCGAAAAGCATTGAAACCATGACCGCCTCGTATAATGCCTCCTGTCGACGCCGTCCACCAGTATCTCCCCTTCCGTCGGGTCGTAAAACCCGCACAAAAGCTTGATGAACGTCGTCTTTCCCGCGCCGTTCAAGCCCACCAGCGCCAGATTTTCTCCCGGTCTGACCGTCAGGTTTATATCTTGCAGCACGGGCTTGTCGCTTCCTTCATAGCAAAAGCTCACATTGCAGAACTCTATCTCAGGGACGTATCCCTTTCCTGCTGAAAGCGTCAGCTCCTCCTTTCCTTCCTCGTCCTCGGCTTCCAGAAGCGCCTCCAGCTTTCTCTGTTCTTCCACATAAAGCGCCTTCTCATGGAATCCTCTCAGGTTGTAGATGATGCTGTTAAACTGTCCCATAAAATGGAGTACGATACCCGTATACAGGACGAACTGCGCCACATCGATA
>PPYF01304476.1_pt1 | contig 22603 bp, 19 predicted proteins | sample 1559871 | NCBI WGS metagenome assembly PPYF01 (sample SAMN08240021, study PRJNA423297) | Human gut metagenome, whole genome shotgun sequencing project.
TAGCTATGACCAAAACGGAGAAAAATCAAGCGTAAAGTGTGAAATTTGCACCAAGCTCGGCAGCGATCCGCCGCGCGATTTTTTTAATCTCAGTTTCAGAAAAACCGACCGTTCGGAGTGACTTCAAAAGCTGGCAGCTGCCTAAAAAATCAATATTTGGATTCATTGCATGTCTCCTATGCACAAAGCGGGAACCGTATTCCATAGCGGGATACGGTTCCCGCGGTTTCTGACATTTGTGCTTCTGGCTTTATTCGTCGCTACTTCCCAAGCCAATGGGCGATTTCAAACAGCGGCGGCTGGCTACCGCTCCACGGGTCTGCACCCCTCCGAGGATCTCTCCGAGCTGCCCCCATTACGTTCCGTTGTGGCTGGACAGGTGTACCATTATAGGCTGGCAGGGTCTTCGCAAAACAGCTTGCCAAAGCTGCTTCCGGCAGGATGGGATCGCTCGTCACCTTATTGGGCCGTCTTTATACAGCAGAGCTGTACAGGTGGTCTTCGCGCATCCGCCAAATCGCTTTCCCTCGTCGGGTTCTGCCAACTGATGTACTGTTGAATCGGATATTCTTTTTTCAAAGAACAACAGAGGTAAATGTCCCTCTATTTAATCCGACAGAAAATCGCGTTTTGAGCGGTCATTTTTGAAAAATTTTTTTATTTTCTTTTTTGCGGCATCGACGGAGTCCTTTACAGTGCTGTATTTGCAGTGTTCGATCTCCGCGATTTCTCGAAAAGACTTACCGCTCTCGACAAATAATTGAAATCGCCGCAGCTGTGTTGGTGTCAGCCCTGCAAGTGCAGGCGCGGACTCCAGCAAATCCTTGATCTCCTGACAGATGTACTGTTCGTCCAGCGTTTTTGATGCCAACTCCGGAGCATTGGCAGGGCGGGCTTCCAGCCGGAGCTTTTCCACATGACGCTCATCGCGTTTCTCCTGTTTGAGATCTTCCAGTTTGAATTCCCGCGTCAGAACCGTAAACAGCCGGAAGTCCAGACGGATCACCCGTCCGGTATCCGGAGATTCTGGGTAAATATCTTCGATATGTACAACTGCCGATTCCGGCTTCTTTTTGATCAGTTCGCGGTGGGTCTTCTTCGTGAGTTGGAACCAGTCAGATTCGATTCCGTTTTGGACTATCTTAATCAGCATATCGCTGCCTCCATTTCTGAATTTCATTTGCACGGATGGGCAAATGTCAGAAACGGAGGGGCGCGGATGGGCGGCAGGTCTACAAACCTATACAAGTTATATCTGCACTTTAAATATTTTGTGTTTTCCTGCTTGGGGAAATAAAACATCTTTTGACAGATGGACTCTCTTAAAATGAAAACAGCACAGATTTTGCCAGATACCGTTAGATTCTGTAAAACCTGCGCTTGTTTGACTATAGAAAGGCTACCTCATAATATCTTGACTACAATTTCTAGAAAAATAAGGCATACGAATTCTGCTTTTTCAGTAGAGTTCGCATGCCTTACCTAACTTTTTAAGAAGTACGATTTTCTTAAATAAGTACTAAATCCGCAGTTCTCCCGATTTGAGACAGTTTCAGCAAAGTATTCGACACAATAATCGCGGGCTGTGAAATTATTATGTTCAGACCTTTATGGAGCAGTCCTCCATGCGTTTTTCCGCCTGCCTGTTTCAATTGTGCCTATGCAATCAAATAACCAATGACCTAATACCACCAGATTAGCTGCTTCATTCATTGAAGAGCTTTATTCTGCTGCTCCACAATTGCTGCAAATTCCGAGCAGTTTTCCATGGACGTTCGTTCTTGCCAAATATCACAGTTCTAAAGCTGACTCGCATTTTTAACAAGACACAGCCGCCAATCAAGCAATGAACCACTTGATTGGCGGCAGCGAAAGCGTATCTTGTTGGTTTACAACCCCGTTTCCTTTTTGACCTCGCCGAAGCAGCGCACGGCAAAGTCGAGATCTTCCTTCGTGTGACCGGCGGAGATCTGCGTGCGGATGCGGTCGCGTCCCTTCGGGACGACCGGATAGCAGAAGCCGACGACGTAGACGCCCTTATCGAGCATCCGGCGGGCAAACTCCTGCGCGGTCTTGGGGTCATAGAGCATGACGGGGACGATGGGGTGCTCGCCGGGGAGCAGATCGAAGCCCAGCTTTTCCATCTCGGCGCGGAAATAGCGCGCATTTTCATGCACCTTGTCCCGCAGTGCGGTGGACTCCTCCAGCAGGTCGATCGTGCGGAGCGTCGCGGCGCAGATGGCGGGAGCCAGCGTGTTGGAGAACAGGTACGGACGCGAGCGCTGACGCAGCAGATCGACGATCGGCTGACGCGCCGCGGTGTAGCCGCCGGAGGCGCCGCCCATGGCCTTGCCGAACGTGCCGGTGATGATGTCAACCCGTCCCAGCACGCCGCAGAATTCCGCCGTTCCGCGGCCATGCTCACCCATGAAGCCAACGGCGTGGGAGTCATCGACCATCGTCAGCGCGTCATAGCGGTCTGCCAGGTCGCAGATGGCCTGCAGGTTTGCAATGTAGCCGTCCATCGAGAACACGCCGTCGGTCGCGATGATGATCTTCTTGCAGCCTGCCGCGCGTGCATCCTTGAGCTTTTCCTCAAGGTCTTCCATGTTGTTGTTGAGATAGCGATAGCGCTTGGCCTTGCAGAGGCGCACGCCGTCGATGATGGAGGCGTGGTTCAGCTCGTCCGAAATAACCGCGTCCTCCGGCCCCAGCAGCGTCTCAAACAGGCCGCCGTTTGCGTCAAAGCAGGAGGAATAGAGGATGGCGTCGTCCGTGCCGGCAAACTTTGCGATGCGGCGCTCGAGCTCCTTGTGGATCTCCTGCGTGCCGCAGATGAAGCGGACGGAGGACAGGCCGAAGCCCCACTTGTCATAGCTTTCCTTCGCCGCCTCGATCAGACGCGGATCGTTGGAAAGGCCCAGATAGTTGTTGGCGCACATGTTGACGACGTGCTTTTTCTGCGTCGTGTCAATGCACGAACGCTGCGGCGTGGTGATGATGCGTTCCTCGCGCCAGGTACCGGCCTCGCGGATGGCATCCAGCTCTTTTTCAAAGGCTTGCAGTGCGGTTTTCATATCGGTTCCTCCTTACTTCGTCCAGTCCAAAATCACCTTGCCGGACTTTCCGCTGTTCATGGCGGCAAAGCCCTGCTCAAACTCTGTATAATGGAAACGATGCGTGATGACCGGGCTGACGTCGAGGCCGCCCTGCACCATATAGGACATCTGATGCCAGTTGTCCATCTTGCGGCCGTAGATGCCCTGAAGCGTCAGACCCTTCCAGATGACGGTGTTCATATCGACCTCAATGGGCTTTCCGCCGAGGCCGAGCAGGGAGATCTTGCCGCCGTTGCGCATGACGGAGATCATCTGATGGAATGCCGCGGCGCTGCCGGACATCTCCAGACCCACATCAAAGCCCTCGGTCAGACCCTGCGCGCGCATGACCTCGCGCAGATCCTCCTTCGCGGTGTTGACGGCGGCGTCAACGCCCATCTTGCGCGCAAGCTCCAGACGGTATTCGTTGATGTCGGTGATGATGACGCGGCGTGCGCCGGCGAATTTACAGATGCCCGCGGCAATGATGCCGATGGGGCCGGCGCCGGTGATGAGGACGTCCTCGCCGACCAGCGGGAACATGAGCGCCGTGTGGGTGGCGTTGCCGAAGGCGTCAAAGAATGCAACGACGTCCTCGGGAAGGCTTTCGTCAATGGGGATCACGTTCGTTTCCGGAATGCAGACGTACTCTGCAAACGCGCCGTCGCGGTCAACGCCGACGCCGACGGTGTCCTTGCACCACTGGATGTTGCCCGTATGGCAGTTGCGGCAGCGGTGGCAGGTGATGTGACCCTCGCCGGAGACGCGCTGGCCGATGCGCAGGCCCGTTACGCCCGCACCAAGCTCCGCGATCTCGCCGACATACTCATGGCCGATGGTCATGGGCGGCTTGATGTGCTGCTGCGCCCACGGATCCCAGTTGTAAATGTGGACATCCGTGCCGCAGATGGCGGTCTTGTGAATTTTGATGAGGACCTCTCCCGGACCCGGCACGGGAACAGGTACCTGCCGTAGCTCCAATCCAGGGCCGGCTGTGGTTTTTACGATGGCGTCCATTTTTTGATTCATAGCTTCACTCCCTCTCGACTAAATCAAAGATACCGTTTGTTGTACTTTGCAACATCCGAAACGATGCAGTATGGGGCTTGCCTGTTGGTATATTCCTGATTTTATTTAATCACCAAAATTCCATCTGCCAAATCAGCATGACTCATTTCAACAGAACCAAGCCTTTCTGGGCAGCTGTCGCACAAAGCGAACTGCTGATCGGACAATTGCAGTTCAACTGTCCAGCCATGAGAATCGGGGGTCTTGCCGCGCTGGATGCCGACGAGCGTGTCGTACATCAGCTGCGAGATCTTGCCGATCTTGCGGTCATTCAGGATCATGGAGCGGCCGTCGTATTCCATTTCGCCGACGGGCGAGATGACCGCCGCCGTGCCGGTGCCGAAGGCCTCGGTCAGCGTGCCGCGCGCATAGGCGTCGAACAGCTCCTGCACGGAGATGCGGCGCTCCTCGGTCTCATAGCCCATGTCCTGTGCGAGCTGGAGGATGCTCTTGCGGGTGACGCCGGCAAGGATACTGCCCTCGAGCGGCGCGGTGACGATCTTGCCGTCGATGACGAACATCATGTTCATCGCGCCGACTTCCTCGACATACTTGTTCTCGCGGCCGTCCAGCCAGAGCACCTGATCGAAGCCACGCGCCGCGGCGTCAAAGGTCGCCTTGAGGGAGGAGGCGTAGTTGCCGCCGGTCTTGGCAGCGCCGATGCCGCCCTTGACGGCGCGGACATAGTGCTCCTCGATGTGGATGCGCAGCGGCTGAATGCCGTTTTTATAGTACGAACCGGAGGGGGAGCAGATGATGACGTAGAGGAACTCCTTCGCCGGATGGACGCCCAGCTCCGCGCCGCCCGCGATCATCATCGGACGCAGATAGAGCGACGTGCCCTCGGACGTGGGGATCCAGTCCTTCTCGATCCGGACAAGCTCCTTCATGGCTCTGACCTGGAATTCCGGGTCGAGCGCGGGCATGCACAGACGCTCGGCGCTGCGGTTCATACGCAGGGCGTTTTCCATCGGGCGGAACATCTGGATGCCGCCGTCCTCGCGGCGGTAGACCTTCAGACCCTCAAAGATCTCCTGACCGTAGTGCAGGACGGGCGAAGCCGGGTCGATCTGCAGCGGGCCGTAGGGCACGATGCGGGCGTCATGCCAGCCGGTACCCACGGTGTATTCCACGATAAACATGTGGTCGGTAAAGATCTTACCGAAGCCAAGGTGCGCTTCATCGGCGGGCTTCTGCTTGGGAGCCGTCGTTTTCACGAATTTGATTTCCAAATCCATCATTGCAATGTCTCCTTCTGATTTTTTGCATGGGAAGATCGTTGTGATGCCCTCTCCCGCGGAGGCGGGAGAGGGGTGCCGTCAAAAGATTTCGGAACCGTCCGCACTCAGCCGACGCAGGCCGCGCCGCGCTTGAGCGCCTCGATGTTCAGATCGACCAGCTTTGCCTTCGGGCCGGTGAACATGTGGACGAGCATTTCCTTGATGGTGTCGGTGCCGACGTTCTTCATGGCCTCCATGTAAGCGCCGAGCATGACCATGTTGGCGACCTTGAGGTTGCCAAGCTCCTGTGCGATCTCCAGGCAGGGGACATAGATCGCGCGCAGGTCGCTGCGCTGCACTTTGTCGGAGATGATGGAGCTGTTGACGAAAACAGTGCCGTTTTCCACGACGCTCGGCTCAAACTTGAGCAGCGACGGCAGGTTCATGGCGATCAGTTCCGTCGGTTCGAGGACGATCGGGCTGACGATCGGCTCGTCGGAGAGCACGACGCAGCAGTTTGCCGTGCCGCCGCGCATCTCGGGGCCGTAGGAGGGCAGCCAGGAGACGTTTTTGCCTTCCTTCATGCCCGCCTCGCAAAGAGTCTTGCCGATGGCCATTACGCCCTGACCGCCAAAGCCGGAGATGATGATTTCATTCGTCATGTTACTGTCCCTCCGCGGTGATGTCCTTATACACGCCAAGCGGGTAATAGGGAATCATATTCTCCTTGAGCCATTCCACAGCGGCGATGGGGGTCTTGCCCCAGTTGGTCGGGCAGCACGCCAGCACCTCGACGAAGGTGAAGCCGGCGCCCTCCTGCTGGAGGCGGAACGCCTTCTGGATGGCCTTTTTCGCCTTGTTGAGCTGCGGAATGTCGGTCACGCAGACGCGCGCGGCGTAGGCGCAGCCCTCGATGGTGCTCATGATCTCGGACATCCGCAGGGGGCTGCCGTAGTGATCCTTCTGGCGGCCGTAGGGAGCCGTCGTCGCCTTCTGGCCGACGAGCGTGGTGGGAGCCATCTGGCCGCCGGTCATGCCGTAAATGGCGTTGTTGATGAAAATGGTGGTGATCTTCTCACCGCGCATGGCGGCGTGGATGATCTCGGCAGTGCCGATGGCGGCCAGGTCGCCGTCACCCTGATAGGTAAAGACGATGGTGCCCGGGTCGGACGCGCGGCGGATGCCGGTGGCGACGGCGGGCGCTCTGCCGTGGGCGGCCTCGTGCATGTCGCAGTTGAAGTAGTTGTAGGCAAAGACGGCGCAGCCGACCGGCGCAACGCCGATGGTACGGTCGAGGACGTCCATCTCGTCGAGCGTCTCCGCCACGAGCTTATGGACGATGCCGTGGGTACAGCCGGGGCAGTAATGCAGCTCGGCGTCCGTCAAGCCGTTGGTTTTCTGATATACGATTGCCATGTTATTCCCTCCCCAAAGCCTGTTTTGCCGCGGCTGCGACCTCGGCGGGCGTGGGAACCACGCCGCCGGCTTTGCCGATGAATGCGACTGGGCGGCATCCCTCAAGCGCGATCTTCACATCGTCGATCATCTGGCCCATGCTCAGCTCCACATCCACGACCACCTTGCAGCTCGGCTGCATGGCGGCCTGCTTGAGCGCCTTGCCGGGGAACGGCCAGAGCGTGATCGGACGGAACAGGCCGGCGCGGATGCCTTCCTTGGCAAGCTGCCGGATGGCGGCCTTCGCGATGCGCGACGGCGTGCCGTAGGCAACGAACAGGACCTCGCAGTCCTCGGTGTCCGTCTCCTCCCAGCGCGTCTCGTTTTCCTCCATCGCGCGGTACTTCTCCGCCAGACGGACGTTGTGCTCGGCGCAGACGTTCGGGTCGATGTAGAGGGAGTTGATGATGTTGGGCTTGCGCTCGCCGTGCGTGCCGGTGGTTGCCCACGGCTTTTCGGGCAGCTCGCGCTTGGGCACGTCGTGCCATTCGATGGCCTCCATCATCTGGCCGATCATGCCGTCAGCCAGAACCATGACGGGGTTGCGGTAGAGGTCGGCCACGTCAAAGGCCATGCGGACATAGTCCGCCGCCTCCTGAATGGTCGCGGGGGCGTAGACCAGATGGCGATAGTCGCCGTTGCCGCCGCCGCGGGTGGCCTGATAATAGTCGCCCTGCGCCGGCTGGATGGTGCCGAGGCCGGGGCCGCCGCGCATCATGTTGACGATGACGCAGGGAAGCTCCGCGCCGCACAGGTAGGTGATGCCCTCCTGCTTGAGCGAGATTCCGGGGGAGGAGGACGAGGTCATGACGCGCTTGCCGCAGCCAGCAGCGCCATAGACCATGTTGATCGCCGCGACCTCGGATTCTGCCTGAAGGAAGCAGCCGCCGATCTTCGGCAGATGCTGTGCGAGGTACTCGGGGATCTCATTCTGCGGGGTGATCGGGTAGCCGAAAAAGAGCTTACAGCCAGCCCGGATCGCAGCCTCTGCAACGGCCTCGTTGCCTTTCCAAAGTTCTTTCTCCATAGTTTCCTCCTTAAAACCGCTCCACCGTGATGATGGAATCGGGGCAGATCTTTGCGCAGCTTGCGCAGCCTACGCACTTTTCCATATCCTCGGGGCGAACGGTTGCAGGGTGATAACCCTTACGATTTGTGGCGGTTTCTTCCATGACGATGATGTTCTTCGGGCATACGGTGATGCAAAGCCCGCAGCCCTTACACCGGTCACGGCGGAACGACACATTTCCTGCCATGTTAAATATCCTCCTCCATTGTGATTTCCCACGGTTTTTTCATGTATATGTCCAGAGGCAGAATGGGCTCTGCCAGCTGTTCACAAACCTCCGGCACAAAGCGCCGCTGCACCGCATGGTGCACAACGGGCAGGCCGGTCGCCTCGGAAAGCGCGTGCGCGAGCGCCGCACCTTTGAGAATTTCTCCGGCGGTGGTCTGTGCGCACAGATGGGTGTTGTTGACAAGTCCGGTCATTTTCTGACCGCACGCGGCCTCAACGCCGCGCAGCGACGCGAGCGCCTTTTCAAGGTCGTGCGTCTCGGGGCGGTTGGCGTTGACAACGAACAGGAGGTCAAAATCCTCCGCGTGCAGCTCGTCAACGAAGCGCGCCAGCACATGTGCGCCGATGGGGTCGCCGCCGATGTCGATGACGCCCGACCAGCTCTTGTCCTGAAACAGCGACAAGATCGCCGGGTCGATCGCGGGCATATCCACCGCGCCGCCGCAGGAGCTGACGATCACGCGGATGCCCGCCTCGCGCAGGCGCTCGGCCTGCTCATAGGCGCGGAAATAGGGGTTTACGATGTCGAGGTCGGCCAGCGCCAGCTTTTTGTCCGCTCCCGCGAGGCTCAGCGCCAGATTGACGGCATATTCGGTCTTGCCCGTGCCGTAGTGGCCGGTGATGATCTGCAGACGTCTCATACGATGTGATACTCCAGGATCGCCTCCTGCCCGCGCAGCACACGCAGCGCGCCCATCGCAAGGGCGAGCATCTCGTCCTCGCCGGGATAGACGTGCACGGGCGCGATGTGGCTGACATATTCCTCGATCCACGTGACGAGCTGCTTTCCGTAGGCGCTGCCGCCGGTGAGCAGGATGGCATCGACCTTGCCGCCCAGCACGACGCTCTGCGCGCCGATCTCCTTGGCGATCTGATACGCCATGCCGCGGTAGGCGAGCGTGGCCTCGGGGTCGCCCTCTGCCACACGCTGGCCGATGACGCGGCCGTCGTTCGTCCCCGTGTAGGCGACCATGCCGCACTTGGACATGTAGAAGCGGCGCTGGTCCTCGTAATTGTCGCCGTAGCGGTGCTCAAACGCCGCGCGCAGCACCTGCAAAACGGGAAGGCTGCCCGGACGCTCGGCGGTATAGGGGCCGTCGCCCTCAAGGCCGTTGTTCACGTCCACGATCTTGCCCTTTTCGTGCGCGCCGACGGTGACGCCGCCGCCCATGTGGGCAACGATGAGGTTGAGCGTGTCATAGGGCTTTCCGACGTCCTCGGCGTAGCGCTTGGCGATGGCCTTCTGGTTGAGCGCGTGGAAGACGGAGCGGCGCGGGAAGTCCGGATGGCCGGACAGGTGCGCGATGTCGGTCATTTCGTCGATCACGGGCGGGTCAACGATGAACGCGGGCTTTCCGATCTCCTCGCCGATCTCCGCGGCAAGGATGCCGCCGAGGTTGCAGACATGCGTGCCGAAGCGGCACTCGCGCAGGTCGCGCAGCATCTCGTCGTTGACGGCGTAGGTTCCGCCGGGGATCGGATGCACCAGACCGCCGCGGCCGACCACGGCGTCGAAGCTCTCGAGCGAGTGGCCGTGGTGGGTCAGGAAGTCGAGGATCAGGGGCTTGCGCATGGCGGCGTTTTCCTCCATGGTGCTGACGCCCTCCATGTCCTCGCACGAGTGCAGAAAGCCGTGCTCCAGCAGCTTTTCCTCCCCCGCGTAGACCGCGATCTTGGTGGAGGTGGAGCCGAAGTTGATGGCAAGGATCTTGTAGTTGTTATGTTCCAAGGGCGTCTCCTTTCTTGGCGGCCACAGCGAGCGCCAGCGCGATGGAATCGATCTTGGTCTGCTCGCTGTCGGCGCGGGAGGTCACGATCACGGGCGCCTTGGCGCCGACGATCAGGCCCGCGTTCTTCGCGTGCGCGAGGAAGACCATGGATTTGTAAAAGACGTTGCCGGTCTCGATGTTCGGCACGAGCAGCACATCAGCGTGTCCGGCGTTCGGGTCGGTGATGCCCTTGCGCGCCGCGGCCTCGACGCTGATGGCGTTGTCCAGCGCGAGCGGGCCGATGACGGTGCAGTTTTTCAGCTCGCCGGCCTTCGCGGCCTCGGTCAGCGCGGCGGCGTCAAGCGTGGCGGGCATCTTGGGGTTGACCTTCTCGACGGCGCAGAGGCAGGCGACCACCGGATTATCGTTGCCGAGCGCGTTTGCCACGCGGACGGCGTTGCGGAGGATCTCCTTTTTCGTCTCAAGGTCGGGGGCGATGTTCATGGCCGAGTCGGTCAGCAGCAGCAGGCGGTCAAAGCCGGGCACCTCAAACAGCGCCACATGCGACAGCACCTTCGCATCCCGCAGACCGTTCTCCTTGTCCAGAACCGCCTTGAGAATGACGGCGGTATCGACAAGGCCCTTCATCACCGCGTCGGCTTCGCCGTTTTTCACGAGCGAGACCGCAATGCGGCAGGCCGCGGCGTTGTCCGGCTCGTCGATGATGCGGTACGGCGTGAGATCGAGCGCGTGCTCGGCGGCGATGCGGCGGATCTGCTGCTCGCAGCCGACCAGAATGGCCTCCGCGATCCCCAGACGGCGCGCCTTGTCAACGGCAAGGAGCACGTGGTCGTCCTGCGCGCAGGCAACGGCAAGGCGCTTTGTGCCCTGCGCACCGGCCGCCGCGCGGAGCGATTCGATGGATTCGATCATAGGAAACCCTCCTTTGGTAGATAAGTCTGTATCGGGCAAATTCCAGTAAATCAACAACTACTACAAATTTACTGAAACCAAGATTGATCAACACTCCTTGCATCAGCAGTTTTGATCCATCTTATCATTGGATTCGCTCTCCCTCCAGACGCAACAGCAGCCTGCGGAAACCGCAGACTGCTGTAATTGGCTGGTTGGCGGTCTACTCTGTGAGCAGGTATTTAGCCGTCCTTATTGAATTTATCAGTCCTTGTCGGGACGAGCCACAACATGATCATAGCTCAGGTATCCGCCGGGATACTCGGCAGTCTTCATGCATTCGGCCCAGACATCCCACCATTTCGTAGGAGAAGTCTGGTTGGCAAACCACTTCGGATCCACCTTGATGACGGCAACGGCAATATCCATACCGACGCGGGCATCCGCATTGGAAAGAGGCATTCCGGGTTCGGCATCGCCCAGGCCATGCGGGTCAATGCAGTAGAAACAAGTCAAATCGGGGACGGTCATCAGAGGCTCTGCGACGCCATCAACGAGGCGATTGAGCACAAGGTTCTCATTTTGGAAAATGATTCGGAATTCGTCCCCGTTGTATCCCTCACGGTCATCCCGGACAGTCATGGTTCCATAGTCGAAGCCGCCGTGCGTTTGGGTCTGGATGTCCAGAACCTTGCCTTTGCAGATAACCTTGACATCCATCTTCAGATCTATAGCCAGCGCCTCAAACCGTTTGCATACCGGAGTATTTGCCTTACGCATGATTTCACCGATCTTCTGACTCAGAGAGATGGTGTTGGTGCAAATACGTTCTTTAATGTCCTCCTTGTCGACGAGCCAACCGGAAATGCCAACCATATTCCCAAAGGCGCCACTGATATTGCGGCCAATTTTCTCTGCAGTGGGCGCGTCCAAAGGGTTCTCCAGCTCGATAGTGATTTTGTCATTGTCACCATTCGCCAGGCCCAACGGAGATGTGGGGCAATCATTAACATTCAGCAGCAGTGTTTCCAGCGCGGGAACAGCGCGCCCAGCGCCATCGCAGTCGACCGTAGGAAGACCTGTTTTCAGTGATAGCAGCAAGGGAAAAAATGTGGAGAAGCCACCCAATTCTACAGGATAGTTATACCCCAGCTTTTTACAATCTCGAGCGGCAAGATCTTGCAGAACAGCGAATGCATTGGCAGCCCACTGAGAGAAGTCTACCTCGGCGATTGCAGCTGGCGCGCCCATGCCAGCCGTAGCGGCAGCATAAGTGCACTTCTTCATATCATCTGCATCGATCATCTCGACCTTCAGAATTTCGCCGGGATGGCTCTTTTTGTAGGACTCCAGCAGCATCATACCGCTAGAGATCGAACCGCCACCGCCGCCGCCCATCAGCGTAGCACCCCAAATAATGTCGCGCATGTTCTCTTCGTTCAAAAATGTTGTTGCCATGTTTGTACTTCCTTTCTATTTTTAATATTGGTTTTTGAGTGACTTATCGTTGAGGGGGCCGCATGTAGGTGATGCGGCTTTGCTTCAAACCCATCTTGGCGTATAACTGGCACATCATTACGGCGGATTGACCAGCCTCCAGCACGGGAATGTCGTAGGAGTGCTCGCTTAACAGGCGTTCTTTCACTGTTTCCGCTACATTGACGAATCCAGTGCAGCCCAAGACAATAGCCTGCGCTCCATCTTCTGTAATGGCAGCAACGGATTCTTTCAGTATAGCAGTGCACACCTTCTCGTGATCCTGCAGATCCTTGACTGGGATATTGATATTGCGAATGCTGACAAAGCGGTCACCTAAATGGGCTTTCGCCAGATTCCCCTCCATAAGTGGAACAACGTTTGCTACCACGGTAATGATGCTGATCTTGTCCGCGAGACCCAGTGCAAGATGCGCCGCAGGCTCAAAGCCGCCAAAAACAGGAATGTCTACGCATTCTCTGGCAGCCTTGACACCGGGCTCACTAAAGCAATTAATGAAGATGGCATTACACCCTTCCTTTTCCGCTTTAATACAGAGTTCAACAACTCCCGGTGCAGCGAGAGCTTCATCATACTCGTTTTCCACCGACATTGGACCAACCGTCAGCTTTTCCGAATCGACCACAGTATCTGCATCTAAATACTTGCAGATATACTTGATCATTTCGGGCGTCATGACATCGCTGATTACAGGAATAACATTTTTGATTTTGATACTCATGTGTGTCTCCTTTCAATCGCTCCTATGCGATTTATACTGCAACTATACTACCCTGCGCGGCGGTGTGACTTTGGGCACTTCCTTTACGTTCTTAAACTTCCTCTCAATGCCATAAAACAGCGCCAAATACAGGACGAATGCCAACACAGCATTTGTGATAAAGGGAAGCGGCAGCAAATTATTATAGGTCAGCATACCCGATACGAACCAGGCGATGAGTCCGGAAAAACCCGTAGTTTGCAGATATGTTCCTTTTCGGTTTACCTCTCTGGAAACGACAAAGTAATGCGCGATCATAACGCCAACCAAACTCATGTTGAAAGAACCTTGGAACACGGCCACGAAGGAGATGAAGCCCAAAGACCCCAAACCGAAGCAAGCACCTGCGACTGCAAGGATTGCAACGATGATCGTGGTTGTACGGCGAGTCAGCCTCTTGAACGGATACAATGCGGTGTTCAGCGCAAGTCCCGCAGTATAGGCGTTATTATCATTTGTCGTCCACCCGATTGCGAAAACACCGATAAACCCAAGAATGCTCAGACCGACTTTAACGAACACCGCGTCCAGGCTCTCCCCAAGCGTCGCACCCAGAATGACACCACAGATGGGTGGGATTGCCCCAACAAGGAAAGAGGCAGGAACAGAAATTGCCACAGCTTTGGGTGTCTTGATAAAGCGAGTCAGATCAGGAATGACCATGGCGCCTGCAGCCCACGCACCCGCATTCAGGAAAATGGCTTCACCAAATGTCATTGTGTTATTTTCAATCGCAAGAATTGCCGAGAATCCGCCCTCGTACCTGTGGATTACCATGATTGTTGCAATCAGAGCAATGACGAAGAAGAATGGCATTGCGACCCAGCTTACCTTGGCCATAACTTTCATGCCAAGAATTGCACTTACCATCATGATTGCGCATACAACGCCTGAAATTACAGGGGTATAACTGATGGAAAAAGTCTCGCAAAAAGATCTTCCCACGATGTCCGCCTGCATTCCCAAAGAGCCGACACTAACGGCTAGGAACATGATGAAAGAAATCAAAATCTGACCAAGCGATCCCATGGACAATTTAATTAAGGTGTAGCTGGGAAGTCCAATTTTCTGACCGATCAGCCCTGTAAGGACAGCAAATCCACCGCAAATGGCGTAGCCGAGAATTGTCGCCAAAATAGCCGGTCCTACAGACAAGCTCTGACCTACCGCCATGCCAATGTTTACGGAGAACATCGCAACCCAGAGCCCCACAAAAATCATGAACACATCGCTGGATTTCATCCTTTCCGAAGCGGCAATCGGAGTATAGACATCCTGATCAGCCGCAGTAGAAGAGGTTGTTCCCACATCTACATATTTCTTTTCTTCAGACATAGTTAGTCTCCTCTCTTGATTTTTAACAAAAACTACATAAGCGAGAAATGGTTCCCAATCAAAAGAAGTGCTCTTGCCGTATTTTCTGACTATATACCGAGAAGATGAAATGTTTTATCTCTGAGGAGGCCGCATGTAGGTGATGCGACTTTGTTTCAAGCCCATTTTGGCGGACAATTCCAGCAACATGACGGCCGCCTGTGCCGCTTCAATGACCGGGATATCGTAGCCCTTTTCCAGCAGTCCGGCCTGTACATCTTCTGCTACGTCCACCATAGCCGTACAGCCCAGTGCAACTGCCTGTGCGCCGTCTGCGGTGATGGCGTCGATGGATTCCTCAATGAGCGCCTTTACCAGCCGGTCGTGTTGCTGAAGTTCCTCCACAGGGATATCGATGCTGCGAACACAACAGACCCGACCATTCAGGTGCGCCCTTGCGACCTCTCCCTCAATCATGGGAAGAACATTTTTCATTACGGAGACAATGGCGATTTTATCGGCAAGACCCAAGACCAGATGCATGGCAGGCTCGAAGCCTCCAAACACAGGGATATCCACCAGCTCACGCGCCGCCTTGACAGCAGGATCACCAAAGCAGTTGATGAAAATGCCATCACAGCCCTCTTCCTCCGCCTCTTTACACAGACGAAGCACATCAGGCCCTGCCATTGCCTCGTCATACTCACATTCGATGGACGGCGTGCCCTCTTTGATTTGGGAGGTGCTCAGTTCCGTATCGGGCGATAGATACTTACGGATGTACTCAATCATTTCCGGAGTGATGACCGGGCCGGTGACGGGAATAATATTCTTTATCTTCATAGAATCTCCTCCTTTACCATCGTCTTGCCTTCAGTTGTTGGTTGAGATCTTTTGACGCGGGAAATACTGCCGACCTCATCTTCTACATAGTCCGAACCAATATAGATTTTGTCGCTATTCTTAAAAACAAGTGAGAGGACGAGGTAGAACATGGCGGTGGTCACGATGGAGTTGATAGCCGCAACGCCCCAGTGCACCGTAAAACCAACCACAGCGCCAGCGAGCCAGGCAATCAGCGCCAGCACGTTACAAAAGTGGTGCGTTACACCCTCTCCGTAATTGTACTGTCCCTTGCGGATGATGAAATAGTCCACAACGATGATCCCTGCCACCGGCGGGATGGCGGTCCCCAGCCAGCCCAGGAATGTCAGAAAGTAGTTGGTGATGCCCAGAGAGCTAAGGGCAATGCCTACCACGCCGAAGATGCCTGTCAGCACATGTTTGTTGGCGCGAGGAATGATGGTGGTCAACGCCAGCGTACCGAAGTACAGGTTGCCATCGTTGGAAGTCCACTGTGCAAACACCAGCAGCAGCAATGACCAGTAACCGAGGATTTGCAGCAGCGCTGTAGGCACATCGCCCGTCCCACAGGCGGCGCAGGTGATGTAACCGGCCATTGTCATAAACACATTGGCAACCAAGAATCCTCCCACAGACCCCAATGTAGAGGCCTTAAGGCTTTTTCCCATTCGTGAAAAGTCTGGCTGCAAGCAGGCTCCAAAGGCATAGCCGCCTACTACCGCCACCACCGCAGAGGGAACGGTCATGCCGCTAAAACCGATGGTGATGGAATTAAAAGCATCCAATGAACCAATCTTGACAATGGCGAAAATGCAGGACAGCACACACATGATGAGGATCAGCGGGCTTGCCCATTTAGACAGCCATTCAATACCCTTGTAGCCAATTAAAGCGGTAGTCATCATCAGCAGGCCGCCCCAGACACCAGCTGCTGTCTGGCTGGTAAACCATCCGCCGCCGGGAAACATGGCGTGGATCGTCGCGCCGAAGAATGTGGCCTGATACCCGAAGAAACCAACAGCCACCAGCAGCAGCATGACCGACACGATGTAGGAGCCGATCGTGCCAAAGGATTCTCGCAATAGCATGGAAAGCCCCACACCGGTTTTTGTACCGACCCAACTTAAAAAGCCACCCAACACCGCCAGAATGCAAGAGCCGAGAAGCGTGGCGATAAATGCCTGTGTCAACGTCAGGCCACCCACCATACCGGCACCGATGTAAATGCCGGAAAGAGCGATGATCTGCCCCACCAGCGTAACAACAACGCCATAGTCGCTGCGCCGGTATTCTTTGGGAACAGGTGCTGTAGACCAGTCGTTTTTCTGTAGATATGCAATCCGCTGTTCTTGATCCATTTTGCTCATTCTGCTGCCTCCTTTATTGTTTCTTTTGTGACTTCTTTCATCTCGGGAACCATTCGAGATGCTATTATTATACTTTTTTCACAACAAAAGCTCTTTATCTTTGTAGTCTAAAAACACTGCAATAATTTGTCTGAATAGCTGAAAAGCAAAAGACACTGGCAATATTATGCAAGAAGCGCGGCATCCAATCTGGATGCCGCGCTTCCACCTGAAGTGAAAAGACAACAAAGTCAAGGTCTTTATGCCAATTTTTCTAGTATCCGTATCACAAGTTCCGCTGTGACCTGCACGCTCTCAATGTCGCAGGCCTCATCTGGAGAATGAACATCTGTCAGAGACGGACCTATGGCAATCATATCCAGCTGCGGGTTCTTCTCGAAGAAAGCACCGCATTCCAGCCCGCCGTGCACCGGTTCAACAACCATCTCGTTTCCAGTTAATTCTGCGTACACCTGACAGGTCAGCGGCACCAATTTGCTGTGCGGGTTCACCGCCCATGCAGGGACATGCCCCTCATGGGTATATGTAAAGCCCATTGCCTCTGCCACAAGGCGGGATGCACGCAGAAGCTCTTCGGCACGGTATGCCACACAACTGCGCTCCATCGCTTCAAGCGTAATGACCGCATCATCCATTTTAAGGAGTCCTAGGTTTTGAGAGCTCTCAGTAAGCGTCTTCACGAACGGACTCATTGTGTTGATGTTGTTAGGCAGTGCGTTCAGAAGTGCTACCAGCGATTTTCCTATCTCTGGGCACAGCACTCGCGCAGGCATCGTTTCGCAGCTGACAGCCAGCGAATAGCTCGTTTCAATGACACCGAAAGCCATTATAAAGTCCTTTTCATACTTGTCCAGCAGCTTCTGTACCTGAGATTCCTTATCGGCTGGGATTACGATTGTAGCCTCTGCTTGCGCCGGGATGGCGTTTTTAGCCTGCCCGCCATGAAAATCCGCAATATGTACCGGCACCCCATTTTCCGTCAGTCGACTCAGTATCGTAGCCATGCACACCAGTGCATTTGCTCGACCCAGATTAATGCCAACGCCGGAGTGCCCACCCTGCAAGCCTTTCAGTGACACGCGCAGGGCACGGCTGTTTGCATCCGCACCCACCCACTCGGCTTTTCGCGTGAAGCTAAGGAAATCGCCGCCCGCCGCTGAATTGCATAGCGAGCCGAGCCACTCCCAATCCAGATTGATGAGATATGTGCCATCCAGATATTTGTCCGGCATGGCAACCGAAGACATGCCGTCCTCCTCATTTACGGTAATGATGACCCGCAGCGGTCCGTGTACAAGCGTGTTATCCTGAAGCAGATACAACGCCAACGCCACGCCTATGCCATCATCGGCGCCCAAACTGGTCCCCTGCGCCCGTAGAGTCTTGCCGTCATTGATGACTTTGATAGGATCATTCAGCGGATCGAAAGCTACCCCCTCCGCCGCCACACAGACCATGTCCATGTGTGCTTGAATGATCACGCGAGGTGCATTTTCATGACCTTGCTTGGCAGGCTTGTCGATGATCACATCGCCAATGGCATCCTGTTCCACAGCAAGCCCATGCGCTTTTGCCCAATCCACCAAATAAGCGCCGATTCTCTCCTCGTGATGCGACGGGCGGGGGATTGTGGCAATCGCCATAAATTCCTTTAGTGTAATGTCTAGTGCACTTGATATCATTGCAATGCCGCCTTTCATATTGATATAGTCTAAGTATACGACTTTTTATCCCGCCTGTATTTATCTTTTCGGACAGTTTTGGTCGCTCATTTTTGAACGGAGCAGCTTAATGCCGTGTGATAAAGGGTGTTGGAGAGCATTATTTGTCAATACTTCGTTTGCTTTTGCCCTTGGAGAAGTCGCCTCAACGCCAGTGCCTTATACAAGGAATATACGCCGGGCATTTCGGTAATGTCATAGCCGAGTCGCTTTTTAATGCTGTTCAGCCTGTATTTCACCGTGCTCTCATGCACATGGAGATACTTGGCGGCTAAAGCAATATTTCTGTCTGAGTCGATCAGATAGGTGGATAGCGTGTCGATAGCTGTTTTTTCGTCACGCCCCTGCAAGGGATTAAGCACACGACTGAATTTTTCTGGCATAGTGCTTGCGCCACGCAATGTGTTATGGCAATCTTCCGCAAAGATAAGCTCACGCGGTGTCAGCACTGTCCTGTGTGTATAGATGGACGTTGCCGTCGAGAAATACTCCTCTAAGAGCAGATAGGTTCGTTTCGCATCAGCAATAGAGGCCACTCCGCCGCAGCATGTAAGAATCATCCCCGGATATTGATCTTGGAGGTATTTTGTAAGGCTTTCGCTTAGATCTTTGTCGAATTCCAAATGCTGATCTTCATACATGAATGAAACAACACTGTTATCAAATATATCCACGATGCCGGTTTTGTGGTTTTCCCGTAGATGCCTCTTGATTTCATATTTGATGTTTGACCTGTCTGTGCTGCTGTATGTATGTTTTTCCGCGGGTGATGGGCAGATGACCCACATGATACGCAGTAGCTGCAGATCCAACTGAAGAGATTTGGCTAACCGAAATACCTCATCGCTCGGGTCGAGTAAGATCATACAAACCAGACTGTCCGGTGTCTTTTTTCTCAGTCCAATGTTCCAAATGTCATAGGATGACTGCATCACTTCCGCTGCTTGCAAAAGCTTTGTAGCATCTTCTGCCCTCTCCTCCATAACGGAGAACAGATTGAATCGGATTTTTGTTTTGGTCAAAAAAGAGTTTTTACAGATTGCATAGTCACATTCTTTGTAACGAAAGCTGATAGGAAAAGCCGTAGAACCATCGAGATGGTCATAAATACTGTTGCGGAACTCCTCATTTATGGACATCGGCCATGGCGCAAATCCACAATCCTTTCCATCCTCATCCGCCAGAAGAAACGTGTACTGGCAGCGGTCGCTCAATAATCTCAGGATGCCGTTTACGCTGCGCCTCTGCTCCTGCATCATGGATATTTGCCTCAGCATCTGTGCAGCAAAGCGTGTGTCACGCTGATGATCCAGAAATATTTGCATTAGGACTTCCGTGATTACATCGCTGTATCGCAGCGTGTAGTCGTCGCGCGGCATGACAATTAACGGAAAGCCAAGCTCGTCTGCAACAGCAATGAGCTTTTGATCAACACCCCCCAGAAAGTAGTTTACATAGTACAGAACGAGGGCCGCTTCGCCTACGGCGTGTAATCTGCGTATGGCATCGCACTGTGCATCCACATCATCCTTGACCGATATAAAGGCCGTCAGGATGATTTCGTTTCCTAAAAAAAGCGGGCTTTCCATAGCGACCGTTTTGGCATATTCCAATACCGACACTGTGGAAACGAATTGATCCAATCCGGCGTGACCCGCCAGAATCTCTGCGTTTCTCAAAGATGGAAGTTTTAAGCAGTCCCTAACTGTAACACCCATAACATCACGCCGCCCTTTCGTTGATATAGTGGATTGTTTTGGAATACACCTTATTTTATCACAGAATCAAACTCTATCCAACCTTATAATCAATGTTGAGCGATATTTTTTGTTGCCGGCGTAGTGTTGCAACCTTTTTAAAGTGTATTTTATAGAAGCTCTATTTGTCTCCTCTACTTTTGATAGAGATTTATTCCCATTCAAGCGACAAAGATTGGCGTGTAAAGGAATACGCATTTCGTGCCACTGTAAAGAGTGTAAAAAGGTACTGAGAATCCCTCCTTGCCATGTGTAGGCACTTTTCAGACAACAAGAGCTCACGAGATTAGTAGGCTGACGATGCCATCCTTTCATATGAGTTTAAAACGGTTAGCGCAGAGCTGTTCTTTCCCTCACGGCATTGCAATTACCTATTTAGAAAGAACGCTGACTGTGCCATCAATGACTGATTCAATGAATTGGTACAGTTGCCAGGAGAATGAGCTTGGTTTCTTGCATACAGTTTTTTCTTTTCAATTTTAGGTTTCTTCTTTCTGCATTGGATCTCAGCTAGAGTTGGCCCTTCGAGCAGCGCCGTGGTGTCGCGCCACTGGTGACAGCAAAACCGCGGACGCTCCCCTTGGCGGGAGCGTCCGCTTCGCTATTTGCCCTCATTTATAATGTACAGGTTTGACGTACAGCTTCCGTTTTCACGGTGTCGGCGTTGACGCTGGATGTATCCGGCGCACTCTAAATCGTTCAGCGCTCTTTGTATCGTGCGCGGCGAGAGATGCAGATCGCGGGCAATCGTCTTGATGCCCGGCCAGCAGCTCCCGCCGCCTGCACGGTCACGAAGGTACATATAGACGGTCCGCGCCCGGTGCGGCAGGTCGGGATCGGCGTAAATTTCACCGAAGAAGCTCATTTGTCGCCGTAGCTGCTCATATAGTCATCCGCTTTCGGCGTTGGGACCGGCTTGGGTTGGGAATATAGGCTTTTCTTGATATTCATCAGCAGTTCCTCCTTTCCTGCATAGTAAACCTCGCGCTAGGCGCGCTCTGGCGTTTGATATGGTTCTTCAAACTTGATGCCCCATTTGAAATATAATTGCAGCTTCGTGCGCATCGGGTGTGTGCCGGTTTTCATGACAACAAACTCACCCTTCGGGAGACTTTTCAGTTCGTCCGGTGATAGAAGCGCGCGCTCTGCCATCTGCAAGCTCTGGCTGTTGCTGTCCTTTCCCTTACTGATGGAGCCGGTAAGGACTGTCCGGCTGCCGAGGGCTTTGGACAGCGTCTCCGCTGTCTGACTGTTCGGCGCAAAGCCGCCGAAGATCGTATCCTGACAGTTATCGGCTATGATCTCCGCGCCCTCCTTGCCGTAATTCTTCTCTAACTGCGCGAGGCTTTGGATGATTGGCACGAGCGTCAGCTTGCGGCTTCGGCCTGCGGAAAAGAGCGGCAGAACGTCAAAGGGCGGCATCGTACCGAATTCGTCGCAGTAAAATACCACGCGCTTTTTTAGCTTGCCGTCGTTATCGTTTGCAATAGAAAACAACTCACGCGACAAGTTTTGGATCATGAGACCTGCCATGAAGTGTTTCGTCGGGTCTTCTTCCGGGATGATTAGAAAAATTGCACACTTCTCGGACGCGAAGTGCTCCGCATCGATCGGGCTGTCATAGCAAAGCACCTGTTCCTGCTCGGAATCTATGAATGAATTCAGGCGGGAAAGCGCCGTGGACATGACGGATGCCATGCCCTGGTCTGAAGAACTGGTTGCTGCGGACGCCATCCAGCCTGCCTTATGCGTATCCGGCAGGCTGTCTATCAGAACCTGAAATCCATTCTTCTTGCCCATGGGGGCCATCAACTCCTTCATCAGTTTGAACACGGACATGATGTGCCGCTTGTCATGCCCCGCCCTGTCCGGTGGAATGAACTCCGACAGCGTCATGATCACGGTTGCCAGCACGCCCTCTGCTGCGTCATAGAAGTACGAATTCTGTCCGCGATCCTGCTCATCGCCGCTCGGATTGATGATGGTTTTAGCTAACACCTTTGCGTACTTTTCCGCATTTGCCCGCGCCTTCAGGTTGTCCGGATGCTCACGGGCCACGTCCATGTAGCGATTGACCAGCGTCATTAGATTGTTTCCATCCGAGCGGATCGGGTTGCGCAGGTCGACCACTGATACGCGATAGCCATAGTACTTCTGCGCGATTCTTCCGCAGTTGCGTGCGAGGTCACCCTTAGTGTCCAAAATCAGGAAGCTCATACCACAAGCGCAGGCAAATTCAATATTGGGATATAGGAAGAACGCCGTCTTGCCGACACCGGATGCGCCGATCATGAGGCAATGCACATCGTCGCAGTCCACCAGAGCATCCAGCCGTTTGCCGCGCTGCACACTTCCAAGAACCAGCCCCTGCACGGCCGGGCGCTTCTTTCCGGCACGCCATGCTGCAACGTCAAAGGGAACCGTGACGTAGGCTTTTCGGATCTCCTGATCCGTCGCCCAGCGCGCAGTCCCGTACTGACCGTCGCCAACGGTTTTGGACTTGATATTGTTCAGCGAGTAATTGTTCGTTAGAAGTGAAAGCAGAAGAATGAATAACGCGCCTA